>Ga0265295_1004490_pt1 | contig 18737 bp, 21 predicted proteins | sample Munlansysbiofilm_FD_192503 | JGI IMG/M metagenome (GOLD analysis project Ga0265295, IMG submission 192503) | Leachate microbial communities from a municipal landfill in Southern Ontario, Canada - Methane capture system biofilm | ecosystem: Engineered > Solid waste > Landfill > Unclassified ...
CTTGATTGTTGTGCAGGTGAGGGTGAAGCTATAGAGTTTATCAATAAAGAGTATGGATGCAACACTTATGCTGTAGAACTTGATGAAAATCGAGCAAAAACGGCTTCTAATAGAAATATTGGAAAAGTGCTAAACGCTGATGCTCTTAATGGAATTAGAAAATCGAACCATTGGGTAGGATTAAATTTTATGAATCCACCTTATGGCGTAGATGCACAAGGAAAACGCCTAGAGCTTGAATTTGTTGAGCGATGGGGTTTAACAACCGCAATAGGTGGTGTTTTAATCTTAGTGATTAATCCATCTTCTGCGGACGACAAAATGGCTGAGGCGCTTCGCAAGCAAGGATATAGACCTATGTTCTCGTTTTATGACGAAAGCAATGAGGACTATAAAAAGTTCGGGCAGTTCTTTTTGGTTTTCCAGCAACAACTACCAAACTTCCGTGCTTCAATTGAAAGGTTTTACAGTCTTTTTGAGAACCCTATCAACATTGACAGCGATTTTGAGGTTGAAAAGATCCTTATCAAAACAGGTGTTAAACCTGAAATGTTTAAGGAAATCGACACCCCTCGATGGAGGATTGATGAGCAACTCAAAAAGTCTAAACTCAAAAAAGTTTTCTTTGATGAGTTGAGACAAGCGAGTATGCTAAATTCGTCAATCGAGCATCCGAACCAAGGTCAAGCTGCTATTCTCATAGCAAGTGGTGCTTTGAATAAAAAGGTAACTCTAGCCAATGGCGATGAAGTTATCTTAAAAGGTACTTCAACAAAAGAGAAAAAGCATAACCCTCAAATGGACGAGAGTGGTAATGTGTCAGCTGTAAAGCTTGTTGATCATTATAAAACTGTCGTTTACGGACTGAACCTTACACATGGTCAGTTTGTGAAGTTTGAGTAGGAGGCTTTCATAAAAAAATTTAAAAAAGGTGCGTATGGTATAATCGTTGCAAATGATAAACTACAGGATTAAAGGATAAGCAATGGACACTTTAGAAATAACTAAGTTTGTGATATTGGCTGCTTTTGCTATCGCAGGTGTTTATCTTGCTATTAAAGCAGATGATCGTAAACATAGTACCCACTAAATAAAAATCCCCAACTACACAACTCTCTGTTAATTTTTAACACTGATTAAGTTCAGAGGGATTTTTATTGCCAAAATAGTTGCTTTATTTGAAGCTTACCCATAGGGGATATTCTTATCCTCATGGATAAGTATGTCTCCTTAAAAAAGGAGATTTCAAATGTTAAGTAAATTAAAAAATCTTCTCTCTACTGCTACAAAAAACCTCAAAGAAACCATTAAAACAAACCCAAACTTTATTGCTACACAACACTTCCAAGAACGCTTACTTGAACGCTTTGCAGATGAGGATTTACCTCGCCTTGAAAGAGCAATCGAAAAGGCATTCTTAAAAGCAGAATGTGGATCTAAAATCAGATACACACACCCTGCGTATGGAGTCACTGTAGTTGGTAAAAAGATGGGATTGAATGGTTTTGAGTTAATAACGTGTTGGCAACGAGAGGAAGATGCAGAATGATATACACAATTATAAGTTTATTCGTTTGGATTTACCTTATAGCTGCTTTTGTAATGGCTATTTTGGTAATGATAACGAATTATGAAAAATTAAAAAAGCTAAAGTGGTGGCAACTTATGTTGTTTTTCATATTGCAACCACTTTTATCAATAAAACAAATAAGGAGGAGATAATGAATCTCTTGAAAATAGAAGCAAAAGATCACTTTCTCGTGCAAGGACTCAAAAGAGGCTTCGATATGGCTTCCATAGTTAGCCTACACGATTATGTGGTTAAAAACTTAAAAGAGATCGCTAGAGGAAAAAACCTAGAGCACCATATAGGTCGTGCTACGGTTATTTACTCTGTAGATGAAAATGACACGATCCATTTAATTACAGGATGGGTTGGCAATAGAAATAAGGAGACAGTATGAGAGATCAGGTTTTAGCGGAACTTAACGGTAGAGGAAACGAAGATGTTGTGGCATTTGCCATCCAACTTGTAGAGGTTGAAGATTATACGGTTGCGGAAGCAGTTGTAGAAGCTTTAATCCACTATGGATCTGAGGAGGTGATGTCATGAGTATGCTTGATGTTTCATTGGCCGATGAGTCAGGCTTAGATTATGATGAGTACATGTCTGACGACTTAGAAAGTCTAACAGAAGAGGATTTTGAGAACGAGGATGAGTTTGAGGACGAAGAAGACGAAGAGTCTTGTGGTTCCTCTTGTTCATTTAAACCAAAGAAAGTATCTTTGGTAAGCCTTCAAGGTCTTAAATCTCATTTTGATCAAGTAATGCTAGAAAGAATGGAAGATTTTAATCTTCTAACACTTAGAGATAAAGCCAATAAATCTAATTACGACTGGATTATATGGCTACAGGTAAAAATCCCCTTCGGTGATCACAACACATGTTCCATAAGAACTGACGAGGAGTACATCGAGGGAGTCTGTAAAGAGATCCTCACTTGGGTGGATCTGCTCAAAAACTTTGAGAAAAAATCAGAACCAAAACAGCTTTCACTATTTGGTGAGGAGCTTGGCGATGATGAACTTGAAATTGAGCCAGAGTCGCCCACAAGTGGTGAGGATCGCTCTTGGAGTAAGTATTGGAGAGAACGAGAAAGAGTCCGTGTTTCTAATTTAAAAAAGAAATACAGCTTTTTCGAGCTTGTAGATTTTCACTCATCTTGGCTTGTTTATCACGAGCCTTATGTAGTGCAATCATGGATCAGACAACTTCCACAAAACAACCTTGAAATGATTGAACTTGTAAAAGATGCAATCATCAAAGGCACATCAGGAGATTATGACAATCGCAATGATGAGTTTTGGTGGGATGATGACACTAACTACATGAAAAGAGATGGGGCTTTGAGCGACTATGATCTTATAGCAAGAGTCAAACAGCTTATTCGCCTTCATCTTGTGCCATATAAATCTTATTTCCATGTCTCAACCGATCTAAGCTACCAAGCTTGGGAGCGAGGAACAAAAACCGAATATCGGTTTTGGTTTGACGGAAAGAAGATCAATGGCAACTCATGGCTTCGCACGGATGATATTCCAACATACGATTTGTATGATGCGGATTTCATCTTGTGGCTTAGAAATCACTTTGATATTCCATACAAAGAAGTAATCAGCGATGATGATATTCTGCGTGAGAATATCAAACACCTCTTCAAAAGAGTGTTTAAAGATGATTTTGATGCCTTTAAAGAGATTGAAATTGCAAAAAACATCAATCAATTTAAAGCTAGAGCAAATGCACATGCCAAGCTCGGCAATGGTGGTGGTTCTGGGTATTCGATTGATGGGTTCAGCGGAAGTTACAGTCTTTGGAATGGAAAAAAGGGTGATGTTATTACAGTCACTCAATCCATTCATCAAAGATTAGAGCTGAATCGCCAAATTGAAGGACTTGAAGAGTATAGAGAAGATGCAGTCTATGTGTGGAAGCTGAACTTTCAACAGGTTCTTGAAGAAGCATACAGACTATTTAAAAAAGAGATCAAAAGACAAACTACATTGTTTGATTTTTTGGTGGCATAGAAAAACAATATAAATATACAGGCTACATGCCAACGATTAATTTCATTGGCATGGGCTAATGTTCTTTTCGTTGGTGTGTATTTAGTTGGTGAAATACTCAATAGTGAGTATTGGCTATATACGAAAAAACGAAATCAAAAAAGGACATATTATGAAAACTTTAACAATCAATACAACAATCATTTCAAACGCAGTTGCTACGGCTAGTCTTTTCACGTCAAGAGATGGAGAATTTGCAGGGAAGATCGTTTTAGTAGGGCAAGAAGGCAAAATGGAAGTTAAGGCTTCTGATTATGCACAAACAATAATCTTCAAAGGATTAGAGTTTGTTTGCTCTGATTTAACGGACGACTCTTTTTCTGCCTTCTCGATTGATGGCAAAAAGCTCTCAACTGTACTCAAAGCTGCTAAAACGGCAGAGGTGCAAATTGAGCTTGGCAAAGAAGAGATTGTCGTAAAAAGCGGTCGCTCTAAAGTGAAGATTGAAACTCTTGCAAAAACGCAAGAGATTCAAGTCGCCAAAGGCGGCGTAGCGTTTGATTTTGGAAAAGAGATCGCACACATGGAGAGAATACTTCATGCAGTTGATAACAACAATCCAAAATACGAACTCAATGGAGTGTTTTTGCAATCTGCCAACGGTATCTTAAATATTGTTGGCACAGATGGTAAGAGGCTTTCGAGAGCAACTACCGAGAGCGTACAAGACTTTGAAATGATTGTCCCTAAGACAGCAATCGCTTCTGTGATCAAACTTTTTGACGGTTTTGATGTAAAAGCTTGTTTTCACGACTCTTCACTCACTATTCATACAGAGAGCGTTGAATATGAAGCTCGTTTGACAAACGGGAAGTATCCTGCTTGGCAACGCATTATTCCTCAATCATTTAAACAAGTGATTACTTTTAGCAGAACGTCTCTAGCTGAACTTCTAAAAGAAGCGAGCTTGTTTGATAACGAGCTGGTCTTCGAGATCAAAGAAGGAAGAATCATTCTTTCGGATCTTCAAAAATCAACAGTTGTTGAAGAAAAAATGAATGTAAACGACAACAACGCAAACTTGAGATTTGGCATGAACTCCAAGCTTGTGCTTGACTTTCTATCTTCTTATGATGGAGAAAAAGTGCAGCTAGGGTTTAATGATCCAAACTTGCCTTTTATGCTGATAGCCGATCCTTCTTATTCTGAGGTAGTCATGCCAATCGTTTTGGCTGACACTCAAGAAGTTGAAGAAGATATGGCAGCGTAAGGAGTGAGTAATGAAACTGACAAATGCAATAAAAAAATTGTCAAAACATGGCGATGTGAAACAAGATGGCAACCTATTTTCGGCAGTCATTGGAAAACATGTTGTTGAGTTTATGGCAAACGGACGAATTGAAGAAGACACTAATATCACTTGCATAAGAACTAGAAGGTTGAGCGATCAAGATGATAGCATGACCGATTATTGTGCGGGTGTATGGTGTAATAATTTAAGTCAAGCGATTAGCTTGGCTACTATATAGGAGCTAATTATGGAAAAATTATCAATTGAAGCCTTGTTTGAGGCATCTCAAATTTTGGAAAACGGACAACTTCACTCAGATGATTCAGCAAAAATTATTGCTTATGTAAGAGAGCTTGAAGTTGTAGCATCAGAAGCGGTAAAACGTGCTGATATTGCCGATCTTGCATCAAGGAGGGTTTTGAGTGGATTTGAGGCTTGGAAAAAGAAACATCTTTGCATCCCCATAGAAACAGTTGTTTCAGACTTTAGTGGCATTCCTGAAAAGCATGGTGAGTATATGGAGGATTTAGGTGGCCATGAATTTGTTCATCTTGTTAATATCAATAATTACTGTACAGAGGATAGCAATAAGAATGGGGATATATGTCTTGCATGGAGCGAACTAAACTTCAAAAATGTTTTAAATGATGCTTGGAAAAATGAAACCGAGTGTAGAGTTTTGGTAGTTAAAAACACACAATCCAATACACAAAATATATAAACACTTATGCCCTCCTTGATGGGCATTAATAATAAAACATTCACCGAGACAGGTGCAAGGCCAATAGCTTTGTAAAAGGTGATTGTTTCCTCTTTGGGTAGGGTAGTCGAAGGAGCCATTTAGCTCTCAGTCTGGATGGTTGCCAGACTATCCAAATTACCTAAAGGGGTTTATTATGAAAACTGTTATAATTGTTGCTATGTTGTCTGCGTTTGCTTACGCATCGGTTGGAGCTATGATGAAATCTGTAGAGACTCAAAAATCTCATAAAAAACAGATCGAAACCGCTTTGGCTTTGAGATAAGGAGCAGACAATGTATTGCTTTGGTTATCTGGTAAGAAAGAGAAAATTCGTTGGAAATCAAGAAAAAGAACCAATGTTTTTTTATCTTTATTATTGGATTCTTTCAAATCGGCAGTTTATGCAAGAACGAAAAAACAACTTGTATTTATTGTGGATTTTTTCATAACCTCCTAGTGAGGTTTTTTAAGTGTTTTGAAAATTTTTCCTCCCGAAAGACTTTTAAAATACTTAATTTTTAGGGGTACTTATAGGGGTACTTCATGGGTGTATTCTAAAAAGAACCCATGAATTAAATAGATTGTTGGTCACTCAGAACCCACCACTTGCAACTCTTCAAAAAACTTACTATTTTTTTAAACTTCCCACTCAAACCATATAAACTGTGATAGAACAATGACGCTTAGTACTAGGAAAAAAGGTAATTTGTGAGATTTGAAGATCCAAGGATCGATTTTGAATATTTTTTGGTTGAAGCCGCGAAGCCCTAGCCAAAGTCCGAGATACGCTTTCATGAGCATAACGGTTTGCGCGCCGGTGAGTTCCCCGTTGGTAATGGGTCCGAAATTGCGCGCTAAGAGATAAAGCCCGCTTCCGACCGCTATAAAAAGAGCATAGGGAACAACTTTTCGCACATGAATCATAAAAGACTCTCTTGCTTTTGCGTGTTCCTGTGCAGTGAGCGATTGCGGCATTTTCGACAAAAAAAGGTAATCTGCGAATAAAAATCCTCCGTATACAAAAGCACTCAAGAGATGGATGGTATGAATAAGCGTGTAGATCATCTGTGAACCTTTAAAAAATGGATACCCGGAGAATACTGTATTTTGTATTGCTATGTGTTGATACCCATCAAGAACGTAATACCTTTTTTTCTTGATGTGTGTCAACATAAATGTGTATCCTAATCACTACAATGCCTGATACTAATTCAAACAGGAGTATGCAATGCAAACGATACAACTCGATGGAGCCACGGTTCCTTTTTATGTGAATGAATCAGAGGGGACACGTGTCTATAGTTTTGATACGAGTATGTGTGGACACCCCGAACCAATGATCAATGCCATGACAGGTTTGGCACATCTCAAAGAGGGCGAAAAACTGATTATGATCAACTCAAAAGTGCCTATGGGGCTTTTTCCAAAAATAGAAGAAGATTTCTCCTATGAGGTTGCAGAACTTGCAAACGGTACATTTGAGATCCTATTTATGAAAAAAGGGAATGGCACCAATACAAATTTCGGTGACAACGGATGTAGCGGCGGATGTTCGCACTAAATTATGGCAGTAGCAACAGATTTCGCACCACCTTTTAAGCTGATCGCCCCTTACTTTCTTTTTGGTGTCGTTGCGTTGGTTATGAGCGCTTTTTTACTTTTTGGTGTGGATGTTACAAATTTGCATCACCTCGACCCGTTTATACTGGCATTAGCACATCTCTTTTTGCTTGGTTTTGTGATGATGGTTATTTTTGGGGCGATGGCGCAACTTGTTCCAGTTGTGCTTGAAGTTGGGCATTTTGCAGTGGATTTATACTATGTAGTCTTTTTGCTTTTAGGTATCGGTACGCTGATGATGGGGATCGGTTTTTATCTCTATCCTACACTTTTAGCCTTTGGCGGCGTTGTGGTACTGATTGCTTTTAGTATTTTTTTATTCGAGACGTTTGCAACAATTCTCAAAGTCAAACGCTATAACTTTACGATATTGAGCGTGATTGTAGCTGCTTGTATGCTTTTGATCGGCATTGTTTTAGGGCTTGTCATGGCACTTGGTTATAGTGGTATTGTGGAAGTTGACGCAAATCGCTATTTGCAAGCGCATATTTTTTTCGTTCTCTTTGGGTATGTCGGGATGAGCGTAATGGGGATGAGTCTCGTTCTTTTGCCTATGTTTTGGCTTTCCCACGGCTATACACTCAAACATGTCAAGAGGGCTGCGGCACTTCTTGTCTTAGCATGTGGCATCGTTGTAGCGGAGCTTTTTTTCCCTTCGCATACGCTGCTTTTGGCTGCTTATGGAGTTTTTTTGCTTTCGTTGTTTAGCTATTTGATGCAGTTTTATGTGCTTTATAAAACGCGTGCACGTTTAGAGAGGGATATTTATTACTATAGCATAGTTGTGGCATACGTTTCGCTCTTTAGTTCCATAGTTTTTGGTATAGCAAGCATGGTTGCGCCGCATGAATCACTTCTTATCGGTACATTGTGGATTTGGCTTTTTGGTTACATCACTTTTATAATAACGGGGCATCTCTATAAGATAGTTCCTTTTTTGGTGTGGTACCAGAAGTTTTCACCCCTCATTGGCAAGCAAAAGGTGCCGATGCTCGCCGATATGGTGCCCAAAAGAGGCGCTTTTATGCAATTTTTGTTTATGGCATGTGGAGTGTTTTTAGGTTTTTTAGGTATTACTCTACAAAATAGCCATCTTTTTGATGCTGCAGTAAACTTTTTTGTTTTTGGAGCACTTTTTATGTTTAAAAACCTTCTTTATATGATTCGATTTAAAGGATGAAAATGTACACGAAAGATCAGATTTTTAAAGCCGTTTCGACGGTGAACGATCCTGAAGTCGGTTTTAATCTCGTAGAGATGGGACTTGTTTATGATGCCTCGTGTAACGAAGAAAATGAAATCATCGTTACGATGACGCTAAGTACCAGAGCATGCCCGCTTCACCAGATGATAGTACAATGGGTTGAAGAAGCAGTGCTTCGCGAACTGCCCCATGCCAAAAGTGCTTCGGTCGATCTTGTTTGGGTGCCGGCATGGAATATTACTATGGCAAGCGACACGGTAAAAAAAACGCTTGGGGGGGTGTAGTTTATCCTCCCGTCTCGTAAAAAGCTCTTTGCGAAATCTCAAAATTATCGCTGCCCCAGAGATTTTTTTCGGGTTTATTGCGAACAACCTCATGGAGTATTGCTTGGGCTTCTTGGGCGTTGCTTTGGCGTATAGCCTCTTTGATGCTTCTTGCCCCTGCGAAATAGAGACATCCGATGAGTTCCCCCTCCGCGGTGAGACGAAGTCTATCGCACGTTGCACAAAAGTCGTGTCTGTGAGGCTCTATTGTGCCGAATCTGTATCCATCTTCTGTTTCATAAAGCGTAGCAGGTCCGTTTTGTTTTTCAAGTACTTTACTAAAGCTATAATTCGCACCGATTGTTTCTAAAATTTCTTGTGTAGAAACCCCTTGCAGCTCAGACTTGGCATGTGTATTTTCCATATACTCGATATAACGAATTTGCGCGCCGATACTTTTTGCATATTCAAAAAGCGGAAGAATTTCACGCTCATTTATGTTTTTTAATATAACAGAGTTGAGTTTGATTCCAAGTCCCGCATCTTGAGCGCTTTGTATCCCTTGGAGTACCTCTGGCAGGACATCTTTTTGAGCTATGTGATGGAGTGTTTCTCTATTGAGTGAGTCGAGTGAGATATTGAGTCTTTTGAGCCCTGCGGCTTTTAGTTTTTGTGCAAGTGTTTTTAAAAGATACCCGTTCGTCGTTAAAGAGAGATCTATATGCGGGGCATAGGCACTGATCATGCCAATAAAAGAGTCTAAATCCTCTCGAAGAGCCGGCTCTCCCCCCGTGATGCGAATTTTTTTAATGCCGTTGTCGATCGCAATTTTCACAAAGGCAAAAAGCTCTTCAAAGTTGAGTAGGTTCTCTTTTGGCACCCAACTAAATGGCTTTTCACTCATACAATAGCGGCATCGAAAGTTACAGCGCTCCGTCACGGAGATGCGCAGATATGCTACTTCTCTTGAAAAACTATCCTCTAGCATGTGGGTCTCCTTTTGTAACATAAGTATATTTTTTTGTTGCACCAACACATTCAAAGGTAGATTGTAGAAAATAACGCAAGAAAAACTCTTAACCTGCATCAATTGAGAAACAATGTTTTTTAGTTACACTAAGTGTTAAAATCGCCAAAAGGGTTACAATGGGATTAATTTCAAAACTGCATTTTTTTGAGAATATTGCACCGCAAAAGCTTCTTGAGCTTGAAAAAGATGCAAAGCTCAAACGTTATGGAGCGTCTGAAATTTTGGCATACGAAGAGGATGATCTACGGAGAGTCTTTTTTCTAATAAGCGGTGAGGTAAAATTTTATAAAGTGGATAGGTTCGATAACGAGGTGTTTTTATATACGCTTCACGACGAAGCGCTTATAACAAATATAGGTTCTCTTCATTGCGATGCAATCAGTTGTTACAGCAATATCGAGTTTATAGCACCTAGTGAAGTGCTTTCTCTTGACCTTGGTTTGTTTAAAGAGATTGTAAGAAGCGACAATGCACTTCTTATAAATCTTGTAAACCTTTTAGCAGAACAAAAGCAGATGATTGAATGTACGGTAAATATGGGGATGATTTACGATGTTACCGCGCGAGTTGCAAAGATGTTGCACGATCATCTTGAACTCTATAACAGTTTGAAAAAAACCGAAGTCTCTTATAGGCTCAACATCCAACCCGCCACCCTTTCGAGAGTTTTGGCAAAGTTTTTGCGCAAAGGGGTGATTGAAGAGAGAAATCATCAAACGTTTGTGCTCGCCCCGCATGAGTTAGAAAAATATTTTAAAGAAGGAGTTTAAATGCACTCAATTTCTACAAAAATCAAATGGATAGTGTTGGTGCTTTCTCTTAATCTGATTACGATTATAGCGGTAAATATTTGGCTCAATTATGATCAAAAAAATGATGCGAAACTGATTAATATCGCAGGCAAAGAGAGGATGCTTTCTCAAAAAACAGTACTTGAGCTACATAGGCTTTTAGTCAATGAAGAGGGCGCATACGAAAGGCTGCAACATGCCAGAGAAGAGTTTAATCAAAACTTTGCTCTTTTGCATATGCAAGATTCGGGATTTCGACAGTTTTCCAACATCTCTATAGAAGAGACAATGCAAAAAGTAAAACGCCATTGGGAAGAGATGCAGCACCTCATTGATCGTTATCTTGTGGGAGACAATAACCTTGAGGATCTCACAATCATCTACAATCACGGAACAAAAACCCTTGCACTCATGGATAGTGCCGTGAACCAGTATGAAGAGTATATGATGCAAAAACGTTTGATGGCACATAGAATTCAGATTGCTTTGGCGATTCTTTCGTTTTTTATTATTCTTTATATGGCGCGTACGGTACTAAAAATCCAAGAAAATTTCGATAGGTTCTTGGAACATTCACGAACCATAAGCGGTGCACAAAACGTTGCAACATCAAGCGGAAACGAGCTTCAAATCGCGTGCAGCCATATTGATCATTTTTTAAAAAATGTCGAAGAAACGCTCCAAAGCGCTACAGAAGCGGTAGAAAAAAGCGAAGCGTACGCATCCTCCTTGATTGCTACATCACCTGAAGCAGAAGCGCTTATGGAGCAAAGCGAAGATATGATGATACAACTTACCGAAGAGCTGCATCAAACGGCAAACAGACTCAACAAACTCAAACGTAATCTTGAAGAATCGCAAAAGTTTAAAAGCTGCTCATAAAATCTGCTACATGCTATAGTTTTGACCTATGTCAAAACTATTTTTTTCAAATTCTTTTACAATGAACACCATAATTTATCTTTAAAAAATTGTGGTGCATCCCATTTTTCTCATGCCGTGTCTTTATTTTTTTAGATGCCTCTTTGAGCTTTTGCATCACATGAAGGCGGGAGTATGCAAATTTTAAAGCGCGACGGTTCTAAAGAACTTTTTAAACCTTATAAAATAAAAGATGCTTTAGCAAAAGCATTTGAGAGTGAGGCGGTTCTTTTTGATACGGATGTTTTTGACAAAGTGGTTGAGAGGGTGTGTAAAGAGGATTTTTTTTGTGTTGAAGAGATACAAGATACGATAGAAAAAGAGTTGTTTCTTGCAGGCTATTTTACCGTGATGCAATCATTTATGAGATACCGTTTTTTACATAAGATGCAAAGAGAACATATTTTAGGTCTTAGCGACGATACGACTTATATCAACTCAACGCAGAGTGTTTTAGAATACATAGATAAAAGCGATTGGCGCATTAACGCCAATGCCAATACAAGCTACTCTAATGCGGGGCTGGTGAATAACTTGGCAGGGAAAGTGATTGCTAATTTCTGGCTTGATACGATCTATTCCAAAGAGGAGGGATCGGCACACAGAGAGGGTGCTGTCCATATTCACGATTTAGACTGCCTGAGCGGCTACTGTGCAGGATGGAGTTTGCGTGCGCTTTTAAACGAAGGTTTTAACGGTGTACGAGGAAGAATTGAGAGCTCACCGCCGAAACATTTTCGCGAAGCACTCGGTCAGATGGCAAACTTTTTAGGTATTTTGCAATCAGAATGGGCGGGAGCGCAAGCTTTTAGTTCGTTCGATACCTATTTGGCGCCTTATGTTTTTGCCGATATGCTCCCCTATGAGGATGTAAAAAAAGCCGTTCGTAGTTTTATTTACAACCTTAATGTTCCTGCACGCTGGGGGCAATCTCCTTTTACTAATATTACCCTTGACTGGGTGGTTCCGGATGATCTGGCAGAGCAGTTTCCAACAGCGGATGATGCCCATCTTTTTTTGACGCTATGTGCGGACGATCGTCATATGCATAGAGTTTTGCAGCGAGGTAAAAAAAATATTTTAGAACTGACCTACATAGATTTTCAGCCAGAGATGGACCTTATCAATAGAGCGTATTATGAGGTGATGACCGAAGGGGACGCAAACGGTGCCCCTTTTACGTTTCCTATACCTACGGTTAATATAACCGAATCGTTTGATTGGTATGGGGAAAATACCGACATTTTATTTGAAAATACCGCAAAAATAGGTTCGAGTTATTTCCAAAATTTTATCGGAAGCCAATATATGCAAGATGTAAACGGGAACAAGATAAAAAATCCGCATGCTTATGAACCGGGTGCGGTGCGCAGCATGTGTTGCCGCTTGCAGTTGGATCTTAGAGAGTTGCTCAGACGGGGCAACGGGCTTTTTGGAAGCGCGGAGATGACGGGCAGCATAGGGGTGGTGACCATCAACATGCCACGCCTCGGATATCTCTACAAGGGGGATAAAAACGCTTTGAAGGCACGGCTTGAGGCGTTGATGGTGTTGGCACAATCGACGTTGGAGAAAAAAAGAGTTTTTATTCAGGAGATGTTTGAGCGAGGACTCTACCCTTACACAAAACGATATCTCAAAGGGTTTCATAACCATTTTTCAACGATCGGAGTAAACGGCATGAATGAAATGGTGCGTAACTTTAGCGATGACCGTGAAGATATCGCTTCGGCGTGGGGAGGCGATTTTGCCATAGAGATACTTGAATTTATGCGCCGTAAAATCCAAAACTTTCAGGAAACAACGGGAAATCTCTATAATCTTGAAGCGACTCCCGCGGAGGGAACGACATACCGTTTTGCCAAAGAAGATAAAAAACGCTTTAGCGATATTCTTCAAGCAGGCAGCGGGGAAGATATCTATTATACAAACAGTTCGCAGCTTCCAGTCGATTATACCGATGACCCTTTTTTGGCGCTAGAGCTTCAAGATGAGCTGCAAACAAGATATACGGGCGGAACCGTCTTGCATTTGTATATGCATGAAAAAATAACAAATGCAGAAGCGTGTCGCAGGATGGTAAAAAACGTCCTCACAAAATTTAAACTCCCTTATATTACGGTAACGCCTCTTTTTTCGGTGTGCCCAAAACACGGTTACCTTCATGGGGAACACGACTATTGCCCAAAATGTGACGATGCCATCGTCGCAGCGTATGAAAAAAAATTAGCATAAGCAACAAAAGGAGTTTGCAATGAAAAGAGATGTCATTTTAGAACAAAATAAAGATAAACGCACAAAATGTGTCGTTTACACAAGAGTTATGGGGTACCACAGACCCGTTGAAAGTTTTAACATAGGTAAAAAACAAGAGCATAAAGAGCGAACCTATTTCCATGAACGCTCTATATGATATAGCACCCTGTACGCTTTTAGATTTTCCCGGTGTTCCTGCTGCTATTTTTTGGTTTGCAGGGTGTAATCTTCGTTGTAGTTATTGCTACAACCCCGAGATTGTTTTCTCACATGCCAAGATATCCCAGCAAGAAGCAATGGCATTTTTACAAAAACGAAAAGAGCTTTTAGAAGGGGTGGTGTTAAGCGGCGGAGAAGCGACGCTTTACCCTCGTATTGAGGAGTTTGCCGCAAAGATCAAAAATCTGGATTTTAAGATCAAACTCGATACCAATGCAACCCGTCCTAAGGAGCTTCAAAAGCTTCTTGATGGTTCTCTTTTGGATTATGTGGCGCTTGATTATAAAGGGCTAGGGGGTTTGAATGAGGAACTTTTTTGGGAATCGTACCGTGTGTTGGCGCAAAGCGGTATCGATTTTGAAGTGCGAACAACCTACCATAGTCGCCTCATACCAAAAGAGGATCTTCTTGGCATGTACGAAAAACTCGTGCAAATAGGTTATAAAAAAGAGTTTTACGTACAGCTTGTGCGCTCAAATATCCCTACAATAGGAGATATCCAAGAAGATTCTATGCGAGATTTCAGATGGATAGAATCTTTTGCAACCCTCAGAGCTTGACCTAGGTCAAAACAAAAAATCTACCAAGCTTGTATAATTTTTTCATACCACGAATAAGGATAAAAAATGAAAAAGTTCCTTCTCAATGTTCTTGCGCTAAGCGCGATGTTTTCAAGTTGTGTGTATGCACAAGAGGGTGCGGCTTTGTATGCCAAATGTGTCACATGCCACGGTGCAAACGGCGAAAAAGTAGCCTTGGGGAAAAGCAAAATTATTAAAGATATGGGTGTCGATGAGCTTGTCGCTTCGATGAAAGGGTACCAAGACGGCACGTACGGCGGAGCACAAAAAGGGCTTATGAAAAATCAAATGAAAAATTTTGATGATACGCAGATTAAGTTGCTTGCAGAATATATCTCGAAGAAATAGCCTCCCTCCTTTTCCACCTTTACCAAAAGGTGGATGATTCAAGCAGTATAGACTCATCACTCCATGTAATTCCTCCTTTAGCCCCTAAAAATAAAAAATCTATACTGCTTCAATGATTTTTTTCGTTATTCAAACCACAAATTTTTATTAAAAATATTTTTCATTAACTTCCTTAGTTAGTGTCATTCCACAGGAAAATCTTAAATTAAAGCGTTATTCGCTTGACATAAGTCAAATCGTAAGAAATATATTTGTGTTACAATGACCGCATAATTAATGCATACAAGGAGGAGTCATGTCACTTTCACGAAGAGAGTTTCTCAAAAGTTCAGCAGCAGCTTCAGCAGCAGCTGCCATTGGTATGAGTGTGCCTAGTAGTGTTCAAGCGCAAGCGGAGGATGCTGAAGCCGGTTGGAGATGGGATAAAGCGGCGTGTCGTTTCTGCGGTACGGGCTGTGGCATTATGATGGCGACGAAAAACGGAAAGATCGTAGCCGTCAAAGGTGACCCTGCTGCACCCGTTAATAGAGGTTTGAATTGTATTAAAGGGTATTTTAATGCAAAGATCATGTACGGTGCAGATAGGTTGACACAACCTCTTTTGCGTGTAGATAATAACGGAAAATTCGATAAAAACGGAAAATTTGCTCCCGTTTCTTGGCAAAGAGCGTTTGATGAGATGGAGATCCATATCAAAAAAGCTCTTAAGTCGGGCGGCCCTGAAGCCGTGGGTGTTTTTGCATCGGGACAATATACCGTCATGGAAGGTTACGCTGCACAAAAGATGATGAAGGGAGGGTTTCGCTCAAACGCATTTGACCCTAACGCGCGTCACTGCATGGCTTCGGCGGTTGTCGGTTTTTACCAAACTTTCGGTATCGATGAGCCATCGGGCTGTTATGACGATATCGAATTAACCGACACGGTTGTGTCTTGGGGTTCAAACATGGCGGAGATGCATCCGATTTTATGGTCGCGTGTTACCGACAGAAAACTCTCCGACCCTGAACGTGTGAAGGTTGTCAATATCTCTACTTATAGACACAGAACATCAGATTTGGCAGATATCGAGATCATCTTCTCGCCAAATACAGACTTGGCACTTTGGAACTACATAGCACACGAGATAGTGTATAACCATCCAGAAGCGATCGATTGGGATTTTATTAAGCGTCACATAATCTTTTGTGCGAGTCCCGTCAATATCGGTTATGGCATGAGACGTAGCGATGAAAAGTCGGTTAAAGAGGGGAAATATACCGATAAAGAGATGGAGATCGTCTCTAAAGAGATGCAAAAAGTGGTCTCCGCAAAAGAAGCCCCTGCCTTAAAGCCTTACGGCTATAAAGAGGGCGATATGATGGTGAATAAAAACGTAGGTTTGGCACACTGGGAGATTTCGTTTGAGGAGTATAAAAAATTCCTTGAGCCTTATACGCTTGATTACGTAGCAACGATATCAAAAGGAAACCCGGACGAACCGCTTGAGGAGTTTAAGGAAAAACTCAAAACTCTTGCAAGTTACTATATCGAAAAAGATAGAAAAGTGGTGAGTTTCTGGACGATGGGTATGAACCAGCATACGCGCGGGACATGGGTAAACACTCTTTCGTACAATGTCCACTTTTTACTAAACAAACAAGCAAAACCGGGAAGCGGAGCGTTTTCTCTTACGGGACAACCATCGGCATGCGGAACGGCACGTGAAGTAGGAACATTTACACACCGCTTACCTGCGGACATGATGGTAGACAATCCGCAACACAGAGAGATTGCCGAGAAAAAATGGATGATTCCAAACGGTACGATCAATCCCGTAGGAAAGCAAGATATTATGAGAATCCATCGTGATATAGAGGACGGACTTATTAAATTTGCATGGGTGAATGTGTGTAATCCGTATCAAGATACGGCAAGTGCAACGCACTGGATCAAAGCTGCTCGCGAAATGGATAATTTTATCGTCACTTCCGACGGATATCCGGGGATTAGCGCAAAGGTATCCGACCTTATTTTGCCGAGTGCGATGATTTATGAAAAATGGGGTGCATACGGAAATGCAGAAAGACGTACACAACACTGGAGACAACAAGTTGTTCCCGTAGGGGATGCAATGAGCGATACGTGGCAATGGGTAGAGCTTTCCAAACGTTTTACGGTTAAAGACGTATGGGGTGAGTGGGCGCCGAGCGGCCCAAGAAAAGAGAAACTGCCAAACGTAATTGAAGCGGCAAAAAAAATGGGTTATTCGGAAAATACGACGATGTACGAGATCCTTTTTGCCAACGATGTCGCAAAGTCGTATAAACTCGATCAAAACGATCCTATCCAAAAAGGGTATGACAACACAGACGGATACGGAGACAAAAGAAACGTTATCGGTTCGGACGGAAAACCGTGGAAAGGGTATGGATTTTTTATCCAAAAATATCTTTTTGAAGAGTACGCGGCATTTACTCGCGGGCATGGGCATGACCTTGCACCTTTTGACGTGTACCACAAAGTGCGCGGCTTAAAATGGCCGGTTGTCGATGGAAAAGAGACACAGTGGAGATTTAACGTACAGTACGACCCTTACGCTGCCAAAGCGGTTAAAAAAGCGGGTACGGATAACTCCCATGCGTTTTACGGAACACTTGCCAAAGCGCTTCCGTTCGGAGATTTAACGGGTGTGAAAAATGCAGAGAAAAAAAGCTTAGAAAATAAAGCCAAAATCTTTGCACGCCCTTATATGGATCCACCGGAGATGCCAGATACAGAATATCCGGTTTGGCTTTCGACAGGGCGCGTGCTTGAGCACTGGCACTCGGGAACCATGACGATGCGCGTGCCCGAGCTTTATCGAGCAGTGCCTGAGGCTCTTTGCTATATCCACCCCGAAGATGCAAAAAAATACGACGTTAAACAAGGGGAGTTATGCTGGGTTGAATCGCGTCGCGGACGTGTCAAAGCACGTGTGGAGACACGCGGTAGAAATAGACCGAGTCGCGGCTTGGTTTTTGTACCTTGGTTTGATGAGAAAGTATTTATCAATAAAGTTTGTTTGGATGCAACGTGTCCGCAATCGGGACAAACCGATTATAAAAAATGCGCCGTTAAAATATATAAAGCGTAGCAAAACCAAAATAAAGTGTGATTACAATGCAACCCAAATCGAAAAAAGAGCCTCTGAGTGATAGAAGGAAATTTATCCTTAATATGGCTCGAGGTCTAGGACTAAGCGCACTTGGCGGGTTCGTATGGAGCGCTTATGTGGATGAGGTGAGTGCTTCATCGCTCGTGCTTCGTCCGCCGGGAGCGCTCGGTGAGAAGGATTTTCTGAAAACCTGTATCAAGTGTGGACTTTGTGTCGAGGCTTGCCCTTTTGACACGCTCGTTCTTGCAAAACCGGGTGATAACAAGCCCCTTGGAACTCCCTATTTTACACCTAGGGAAGTTCCCTGCTATATGTGTCCGGAGATTCCCTGTGTCCCCGTATGCCCTACGGGTGCACTCAAAGAGGAGAGTGTTACGTTTGAGGGAAAACTTAACATCAACTTGGCAGATATGGGTGTGGCAGTAGTTGATTCAAAAAACTGTATCGCGTATTGGGGTATTCAATGCGATGCTTGTTATAGAGCATGTCCTCTTTTGGGAAGTGCCATCACCATAGAATACTCTAAAAACGAGCGAACGGGCAAACATGCCTTTATGAAACCTGTGGTCAACAGCGACGTGTGTACGGGATGCGGTTTGTGCGAAAAAGCTTGCGTAACGGAAAAAGCTTCTATCTTTGTTCTACCGCGCGAAGTTGCCTTGGGAAGAGCGGGTGACTACTACATCAAAGGGTGGGACAAAGCGGATGAAAAACGGCTCGAAAACGCCACGGCAAAAACGACGACGACCGAATTAAGTAAAGAGAGTG
>Ga0265295_1004491_pt1 | contig 18734 bp, 15 predicted proteins | sample Munlansysbiofilm_FD_192503 | JGI IMG/M metagenome (GOLD analysis project Ga0265295, IMG submission 192503) | Leachate microbial communities from a municipal landfill in Southern Ontario, Canada - Methane capture system biofilm | ecosystem: Engineered > Solid waste > Landfill > Unclassified ...
ACCTCATCCAGGACCTACCATCCAAAGCAGCAATACCAGGGGAGGGTGTCATCGCCAAAGCCTTGCTCGCCCGACCCCTGACCACCCCCGAACTCCAAGCCTGGGTGCAGGTTGGGGAAGGAGACGTCATTGCCTGTCTCACGGAAATGGAACTTGCAGGGAATGTGGTATTCCGTTCGGACGGGAAATGGCACCACATCGGAGGACTCTGAGCACATGCCCAGACGCAAGAGAACCGTAGAGCCCCATACCCTCCAGCACGTAATCCAAAGGGGCAACAATCGCAACTACATCTATGAGGACAACCGTGACAAGAAGGAGTTTCTCACCCTTCTGGAAACGGCTCTCTGTACGTATGGAGCAATCCTCTTGCAGTACGTCCTGATGGACAACCACTACCATTTGCTGATCAAGGTGGGGGAGCAACCCCTTTCATCGCTCATCTGGTTCCTCAACCGACGCTATACCCTCTACTACAACCAGCGGTACAACCGCATCGGAACCATCTATGGTGGACGATACAAAAGCTATCCCATCACCGAGACCCAGAAGTTCTTCAGCATTGTCCGCTACATCGTACAGAACCCCGTCAAGGCAGGCTTGGTTCGCACACCAGGAGAGTATCGCTATAGTGGCCATGCTTCTGTCTTGAAGAAGGAAGCAGGCCTTGTCGACCGATCGGCTCTGCTTGAAAAGTTTGCCTCCGATGAGAAGAGAGCCCTCTCTCGCTACAGGGAGTGCACCGAACACGAGAACTGGTCACCACAAGTTGGTTTTGCCACCATCATCGACCGCAAGGTCGAGACTGGGCAGAGACTGGCTTTCCTGCTTGATACGCTGCTCTCTGAGAAGAATCAGAGGGAGAAGAGAACCATGCTGGTTGCAGGTTCCTCCTCTCCCCTGATCCGCAACCTTCGTGCTGAGTTTGTTCAGCTCGCCATCACAGACGGCCATGCCTTGAAAGACATTGCATCCTTTTTGCAGGTCAGTCATGAGACGGTGAGAAGGATCGGAAAATATTGTAGTGATTAGTACCAAGCAAGACATTGCTATACAGCAAATCAGTTTGTTTCTATACTATGTAATGAAGAATATAGACAATTACATTACAAATTACTGCAATTGTATCCGAAAGGAGCAGCGTATGAGAAACTCAACGGTAAATGTAAATTTTCGTATGGATGCGGAGCTTAAGAGCAATATGGAGAAAGCTTGTCAGGAATTGGGTTTGACTCCTACTGCAGCATTCACCATATTCGCGACAAAAGTTGCAAGAGAAAGACGCATCCCCTTCGAGGTTGCCGTCGATCCGTTCTATAGCGACCAGAATATCGCCAGGCTTAGAAAATCCATGGCACAGATGGAAGCAACCGGTGGTACAATTCATGAGGTTGATATACGTGATTAAGGCATGGTCTGATGATGCATGGGATGATTTTGAGTACTGGACTCGTCCTCAAAGATATTGACCGTAATGGATATGAAGGAGTTGGGAAACCTGAGAGGTGATTTGTAGTATTCAATGCGATTGGATACGTAGGGGTGTGTCTGTAATCAAGTGATTACTGAGGTATGTATACCTCCTCCCTATTCAGACATCCTACCCATCAACGCTGCAGCACAGGATTTGCATTGTCGGGCAAATGCTAACAACCACTCGCTGAACAAAGAAGACACTAACATTTGATTGGGTAACATTTCCTTTCACTGTTGTGTTACAAACAATACCCCAATCATGTTTGTGAAATCCCCCTGTATCTGCTACCATCACCCTATGGGTAGGGCAGTCACCAAAGCAAAGGTTCATAACTTGGAATTCTCGTACTCTCTGGTAACCATCCCCTTGGACCCGGAGTTTCCCCTTGATTGGATTCATCATGACGTATCCCATGATGAGATCAACCAAGTGCATAACCACGATGTCATAGAGATAGGACTCTGCCTTGAAGGATACGGACTGTTCATCCAAGGCAAGCAAATACACTCCTACAAACCAGGCGATGGCGTGGTGGTGGGTCCTTTGGTCTACCATCGTGCAAACAACACCAACCCGGCAAAGAAGAACCATTGGATCTTCTTCTACTTCGACTCCAAAGACTGGGACTGTCTTGCAATACCCGCCAACTCCATGTTCTTCGCTGATCGGAACAAACACCAAGAATTCTCCAATATGCTTGAAATCCTCTACCACGAGCTGGAAGAACAGCAGGAAGGGTACAAGGAAATAGCAAAAGGCCTCATCATCTCCATCTCCTCCTACATAGTCCGTCACGTAACCAAGAATGAAGGCAGCACCACTTCTGATACCTTGGCCCTGCGCGAAGCAATTGACAGCCGTATCTTGCGTGCCTTGGACCTCATGACCGAGTTCAGGAACCTGAACGCTCCCATCTCCGACATAGCCTACCAATGCTGCCTATCGGAATCACACTTCAGACGACTCTTCAAAGACCAGATCGGCATCTCCCCCAAAGAGTACCAAACTGACGTGAAACTCAAGGTTGCCATGGCAATGCTCAGGGACAGGAAGAAGTCCATCCTGGACATCTCCCTTGAATGCGGCTTTGACAGCCTCTGCAATTTCAACCGCCAATTCAAGAACAAAACAGGACAGCCCCCCTCCGTATGGAGAAAAACCCAATGGTAGACAGTCGTTTTTGCATAGTTTTGCAGTAATTTTGCAATGCTGTATGCAAATTGGATATTTCGGACTGACTGAGCCGTTGTTCCGCAAAAACTGAGCCACCCATTTCGCTCAAATTGAGCCATATATTTCGGGGAAATTGAACCGGTTGAGGCAGTCAGCACCACCTCAACCAGAAGTATCAGTACTCTTTTCAGAGCTCTCCGGGATATTTGGTCTGTCTCAAATCCTCGTCACATTGAATGACTAGACTGAACCCATTCGAAACCAACCTGCTGGTAATCGCATTCCCGACGGTATAACCGGAAAACTTTCCGCACCAATCATCGGGATCTACCTGTGAGCAGACAATCGTGGTGGCCTGTCCATACCTTGCATCGATGAGATCGAGCAGGATGGACTCCTTGACCGTATTATCGATGGCGAACATCAGCCAATCATCCAGTATCAGCACCGGTAATCTTTGGTAGTACCCGAGTTTGCGTTTGAACCGTTTCTGGTCTTGGATGCTCAAATCATACAGATCGTTTAGAAACCTGTTGGCATTGAAGTACTTCGTCCTGTGCAGGTTGTGGCACGCCTCGACTCCGAACGCTTTTGCAAAAAACGACTTACCCGACCCGGCAGCACCAAGGATACAGAGATTCTTCTTGTCCAGGATGAAATCACATGTGACCAGCTGGGAGAGGAGATCACGGTTCAACCTCCTTTCGACCGAGTGGTCAATCTTCGACAAATCCGCCTGTGTTTTCCACAAACCGGCCCGTTTGAGCAGCTGGGCGGAACGGGTGTTGTTCCTGGAGACGTACTCCTCTTCCACCAAACGATAGAGGAACTCCATCTTGCTGAGTTCCTGGTACATCGGGTCACTCAGTTGGGCGTCCAATGCCTGCGCCATGACCTGCAGCTTGAGCTCAAGCAGCATGCCCTGCAACCGTATTTTCATTATTTGGTAATTGTCCCTGCTGTTCATGGCCGGTCCTCCATCTTGGATGGAAGTACCGAATAGAATCCCTTTGGGCGGGCGAACGGACTGGGTTTCTTCTCTTTCCCGGCTGGTTGCATCGCCTCGTTCGGTTCCAATACCATCGAATCGAGCAGGTTCTTGATGTACTTGTAACTGGAACGTCCGTCCTCAGCAGCCAGTGAACAAGCCCGCTCCAGCATCTCCGGTGAGTGTTTCCTTGCAAGGTTGAGAATGCCTACACACCGCCTGAACGCCTGCACCTCGAACTCGTAGGACTTCAGGATGCCATCGATGACATGATAGGTGTTCTCACCCATGGATTTGGCCCGGTACCGAAATGAGGCTCCGCTCCACGAGGCATACTCTCGATAACTCTCAGGCAGATGTTCCGGGTTGGTGATTTTCTGCCCCTTGTAGGTAGCTCGCTCATGGGTTGCAACAAGTTCTTCATTGGAGAAGATTCGTACCGTGGTAGGGGTTGCCCTCACCAAGAGCTTTTTGCCGACCAGCTTATAGGGTACACTGTACATGCAGCAGTCGTAACTGAGATGGAAGTCCGGTGCGACGGTCGCCTCTTTCCTTTCCGCAAATTCAAACCTGATGGAAGGAAGAGGCGACAGATGCTGCTTCTCGATCTCAAGAAACATACTCTGCCTCGAGCCCGGCATTTTCTGGAACGGATGGCTGTTGAAAAAGTCCATGCGTTCCCAGACGGCCGTATTCAGATCTCCCAGGGTGAAGAACGTGTGGTGCCGCAATTCCGCTATGATCCATGAAGTGGCAATCTTCACATTGTTTTCGGCGTTCGGCTTATCTTTCGGCTTCCTGACACGCGCTGGGAGGATTGCCGTATGGTAATGCTCGGCAAATTCCAGATATGCCTGGTAAAGCTCAGGTTCATACCAATCCGGCTTCACCACGCCGGTTCGAAGATTGTCTGGAGTGAATATTGCAGTGGATCCTCCAAAGAACTCGACACAATGCACATTCGCTGCAATCCAGTTCGGGGCCGTCCGATTCAGAAACCCCTCGAAATAGGAATACCCGCTGAACGACAGGGCTGCCACGAACAGATATACAGGAATGTCATCGCCGGTGAGAGGATCCTGCAGGAACAAGGTTGAACCGGCCCAGTCCACCTCGGTGTTCTCTCCAGGGTTCCGGGGTATGGTCATGGTGATATTCTTTGATTTCAGATGATCGGAATACTTCTTGCAAAACTGCGTATACCCGTAAGCTATTTTGGCTTTTTCTTTACATGAAAGCCGGTAGGCACCCCAGAGCGAGAGCAGGGTGACACCCTTGTGCCTTAGCTCCTGCTCCATCCAGGCATAATCCGGGATGCAGAAGGATTGTTCTTCCCTCTTGTCGGCATACAGCAATTGCCAGATGTCATTGTCGGTGATTGTCTCAGCCGGGGGAAGCGTAATTCCTGATGCTTCCAGCCTGGAAAAGAACTCCTTGATGGTGTTCCGGGAGATTTGCAGGCTTGCTGCAATCTGCCGTTGGCTCAATCCTTGGTCCTTCAACCGCAGGATTTCTGTGAATTTGGTCATCTGCGACCACCTCCGAATTGATACTCATGCCCTTCGTTGGACATGGCAATTCGGAGTCTACCAGAGACAAATTCCCATCGATATATTGGGGTGGCTCAATTTGTGTGAAATAGGTGGCTCAGTTTTCACGGAACAGTGGCGCAACTAGGGCGAAATCTCCACAAATAACAGGAATATCCTATACATACAAAACTTTTGGAGGGTTTCTTATGAAAAAAACGGGTATTCTCTTCCTGGTCATGCTGTGTTCCCTCGGACTGGTGTTTGCATCAGCCCAGAAAGAAGCAAATGAAAAGCAAATAATCGAAATTTCCTCAAACGTCACCGAAGAAGGACAGATTGCCACCCAGCAAACCGTCTTCGAGACACTGGTTGGTGAATACAACCAAACCCATGGCATACAGTACGAACTGAGGTTTGTCAGCGGCCAGGGCATGGACATCACCAACACACGCATGAGCTCAAAGGACAAACCGGACATCTTCACCATCGATTCCCCGGCCGATGTCCACCGGTACCAGAAAGACGGGCTGCTGCTTGACCTTACTCCCTATGCAAAGCAGTACAACTGGGAAGGAACGCTCTTTGATTGGGCCTACAAGCTCTCCATCATTGATGACAAGGTGTACACCCTCCCGTTCGGCTATGAGGGGATGGTGGTATGGTACAACAAGGAGATCATGGGAAAGCTTGGCCTTACCCCGGAATCGCTGACCAACCTCGCAAGTTTTGAGTCAGCACTCAAGAAAGCAAAAGACAATGGCTACATCCCCATCATGCTCGGCTCGCAAGACTGGCCTTGGGCACAGGAGTGGTATCTTTCCATCCTCTTCAGCTACACAGGACGCGAACTGCTCAAGAGTACCATCGAAGGCAAAGAAAAGCAGGGTTGGAACCAGCAAGCATTCAGGACTACGGTAGAGCTGGTAAAGTCCTGGAACGACAAGGGCTATCTTGCAGACGGCAAGTCCTTCACCCTCACCAGTGATGATGCGATAAACGCCTTCACCAGTGGCAAGGCTCTCTTCAAGGTCGAGGGAACCTGGGCACCGTACTGGATCATCCCCCTTGCACAGGAAGACTATGAAAAGATCGGGGTGATGCTCCATCCTGCCATCAATGCCAATGAGCAGCCCCATATGCCTTTGGCAGTTGGAGGCATGTGGTGTGCATCCGCATCAACAAAACATGCGGACATCAGCGGCTACATCCTGTCCAACATGATGCGTGATGAGTTCCAGGGCAAGTTCCTGGAGTCGGGACTCGATATCGCACCCAAGGTAATCGACAAAGCGCAGTTTGCAAATCTCTCTCCCATCGTGCAGGAGATGTGGAAAATGGTGAACACCGCCCTGGACAACGGCTCCTTCGGCTATACCACCTGGGCCTTCTTCCCGCCCGAGACAAGACTCTACGCCTATGAAGGCATCGTTGACGTCTATGGAGAGAAAATCACCATTGATGCCTACCTTGCAGAACTGCAGCGCCTGAACACCAAGGAATTGAAAGAGGGGTTTGTCCCCGTCATCCCTTCGGCCAAATGACGCTCTGAATGCTGATCATACGGAGGAGTATTTTCATGCTCCTCCGTATCTTCCCTACACGTACCAACAGGAAATTCCATGCAAGCAAACCTCGGATACAAGAAACGTGGAAATAGGGTGGCAGTCGCTTCCTTGTTGCCGATCTTCCTCTATCACTTCCTTGTCATCGTACTGCCATCTTTCAACTCGGTGGTCAACTCCTTCACAAACTGGAATGGACTGCTCACCAAAGAGTTCATAGGAGTAGAGAACTATCGTGAACTCTTCGGTGATCCGAACTTCTATGAGGCGTTTGCAAACAACCTCAGGTGGTTGGTCCTCTTTCTGACCATCCCCATCATCCTGAGTATCGTCGTAGGATTCTTTCTCGCCAAAACCCACCGGGGACAGGTTGCCCTGCGTGCCTGCTACTTCCTTCCCTATGTAATTTCCGCTGCCATTGCCGGCAAGATCTTTGCAGCCTTCTACAACCCGTATTTCGGTATCAACACGTTGTTCGAGCAACTTGGGCTCGCCTTTCTCGCCAAAGACTGGCTTGCTCCCGCAAATGCCCTCTACTCGGTCGCCACCGTAGACATGTGGCACTGGTGGGGATTCCTGCTTGTCGTCTTTCTCAGTGCCATGCAGCAGATCGACCCGATGCTGTACGAGAGTGCGGAAGTGGAAGGAGCCAATGAGCTGCAGAAGCTGTGGTTCATCACGATACCCGGTATCAAGAGAACCTTGCTGTTTGTCATTCTTGCCACCATGGTATGGTCAATCAGCACGTTTGACTATGTCTGGGTCATGACCAAGGGCAGTTCAGGTTCCTCGCTCCTGTCCACCATGCTGTACAAGAATGCCTTCTTCAAGTATCGCGCAGGCTATGCCTGTGCCATTGCAGTGGTGCAGACAGGCATAGCCATCGTGGTCTTCGGTGGCTTCGCACTCATCCAAAAGAACGTGGGGGATGAATGATGAAACACAAGAAAAAGCGCAATTCAATCATCCTGCATCTCACCCTCATGCTGCTTGCCCTCATCCAGGTCACCCCGCTCTTGGCAGCCCTCATGAACTCCCTGAGAACGAATGCCGCCATCAAGAAGGTTGCGGTAGGCATTCCCTTGCCCCCGCAGTTCTCCAACTTCCTGAAAGCCTGGACCATCGGAGGGTACTTCACCGCATTTACCAACAGCATACTCGTAAGCATTGCATCCTCGGTGGTAGTGCTTGCCTTCTCGATCATCGGAGGATACTTCCTCTCCCGGACAAGCCTGAGGTTCAGCAAGTTCCTGCTCATCTACTTCGGGGTATCGCTCTCCATACCGACCTTCTCCTTTCTGGTCCCCGTCTACTACTCGTTTGCAAGTCTGAATCTGGTCAACACCCATATCGGCCTCATCATCATCTATATCGCGATGAACATGCCGTTCAATATCATGCTCGCCAGTTCATTCATCAGCCAGATTCCCAAAGCACTCGATGAGGCCGCCATCATTGACGGGTGTTCCCCCTATCAGGTAATCGGAAGGATCATCTTCCCCTTGGCCAAACCGGTTATCACGACCATTCTTCTTATCTCCTTTGTGAACACATGGAATGAGTACACGCTTGCAAACATCTTCCTGCAAAAACCCGAGTTGAAGACCGCTGCCACCCGCTATGTGCTGTTCGTCGGCGAACGGGGATCGGACTTGTCGATGATATACACTGCCGGAATCATCACCATGCTTCCAATCGTGATCTTGTTCTTCTTGCTTCAGAATTATTTTATCGATGGGATGACTTCAGGGAGTGTGAAATGAATCAGGACTATGCATATGACGACCACTATTTTCAGAGAACCTATGCCGGATGGCTGGGGAAAATCATCGGGATCAGGTTGGGATCCCCCATTGAAGGCTGGACCCATGAGCAAATCATGGAGACCTATGGGGAGATAGACGGCTACAAACGTGAGTACCATGACTATGCAGCGGATGATGACAGCAATGGCCCTGCCTTCTTCATCCGCAGTCTTGCTGATTTCTCTGCAGATACTCAGCTCATTACCAGCGAACAGATGGGGGAGACCTGGCTCAACTATGTCTCCTCCCACAAGGGCTTCTTCTGGTGGGGAGGCTATGGCATTTCCTCCGAGCATACTGCCTATGAGAATCTGAAGGCCGGCATAGCTGCTCCGCGCAGTGGATCCATGCTCCAGAATGGGACCACGGTCGCCGAGCAGATCGGCGGTCAGATCTTTGTGGATACCTGGGGCTTTGCATTTCCTGCAAACCCCCAGCTTGCCGCTGACTATGCAGAGAAGATGGTATCGGTCTCGCATGACGGGGAAGGCCTCTATGGAGGCCGGTTCCTGGCAGCCTGCATAAGTGCAGCATACACGGCAACCTCCTTGTACGAGATTCTGGACAAGGGCTTGTCGGTCATACCCAAGGACAGCCGGTACGCACAGGTGGTGAACAACATCATTTCGTTTTATGAAAAAGACTCCGAGAAGGAGTGGAAACAGTGTCTTTCCTACATCCAGAACACCTTTGGCTATGACAAGTATCCCGGCAATTGCCACATCATCCCCAATGCTGCCATCATCATCCTCTCCCTGCTCTATGGGGAAGGGGACTTTCAGAGGTCCCAGTTGATCTGCAACACTTCAGGATGGGATACCGATTGCAACGCAGGCAATGTCGGGGCAATCCTTGGTGTGTTCAACGGCATTGATGCCATTGATCACCCATGGATTGAACCGATCAAGGATTTGCTCATTTCTTCCAGCGTCATCGGCAGTCTGAATATCGATACGGTTTCCAACACAGCCATGTATTTCTGCATGCTGGGCTGCAGGATGCATCATGTCAGCCCTCCTGCCCCCTGGGCTGAGAGGATAGGACAGGAGGGAAGGGTCTTTCATTTTGACTTTCAGAAATCCACCCAGGCAATCAGGCCGGCAACCGATGCCGTGGCCATCGAGAACTGCGACCAGGAAGTGGTTGCCGGTCACCGGTCTCTTCGTATTGCGGCAAAGGAAGCCTCTTCGATGAAGGTGTTTCTCAAGACGTATTACAGACCGGAGGACCTCTCCGATTCCCGCTATGATCCCAGCTTCACTCCCATTCTCTTTCCCGGTCAACGGGTACGTGCCGTTCTGAAGAATATCGGCAACACCCGTGTGGAGGGAGTACTTTCAGCCTACGACATGCGCCATGATACGGCATACGAGGCAACGCTGCTTCTTGAGCCTGATGTGACCAAGGCGATGACGCTTCAGATTCCCCGGATTGAGGGTGGCTTGATTCGCCGACTCGAACTGACGATAGCTTCTCTTTCCGACAAACCGGAATCCTTGCAGGTGCTGCTTGATTCAATAACCTTTGAAGGTGTTCCTGACTACTCAATTGATTTTGGCAAGGAGATGATCGAGAACTATGGGTTCGGTCACACAGGCCTGCATCAGGAGATAAGCCAATTCACCCAGAATGATGGCATTTGGGAACTGGACGGTTCCTGCTTGAGCGGAAGCTGTGCCCTTGAGGGAGAAGCCTATACCGGCTTGTACTCCATGAAGGATGTGACCGTCTCCTGTACGCTTGAGCCGATTGTCGGGTATTACCATCTGCTGAACTTCAGGGTCCAGGGAGCTGCCAGAAGCTATGCATTCGGCTTCTATGGTGAAGATACGCTCGCCTTGGTAAAGAAGAGGCAATCATATGAGGTACTGCAGAGCATCCCCTTTGCGTTTGGGATGCAGCAATCCCATCACTTTTCCGTAAGCGTGTGTGGGAATCGGATTCTCGCCTCCCTGGATGGCAAATTGGTGTTTGATTACCAGGATGAGGATTCAGCATATCTCTCAGGCCAGGTAGGCTTTGGCGTACGCAAAGCCAGCCATTGCCACTTCAGCAATCTGGACATCACTCCTTTCCGTAGCTGAGAGAGGAATCGGGACACTCCTGCCATGATCCACCGCACATGCGTGTGGGTCATGGACAGTTGAGTGCTGGCAAGAAGTTCTTTCTCTCCAGTAATAAGCCCTTTCATGCAATCAGTGAATAGGGTAGCAGGAGCTTGATTTTGGGAACATTATCGGTATTGGTACAATTATCACATTATCATAAAGGCCGTTTTTTAAGCCACTGAAAGCGTGATTTTACGATTTCAAGCACCATAATCCACATCGGCAGAAATCAGAGTGTTACTGGCTCGTTCAACAAGTGTTGCCAAGCCTATGCTACTGATTCATCCCACGCTTCATCCCACAAGAAATTGATTTGAGCCCAGTTATTTCCCATGAGCCAAAAAAATCGGAATGAATCTGTCCGTAAAACGGCGGGATCCATTCCTATGAAAGGTGCCTTGTTAGCATCTTTTTGTTCATCATCCATACATTACACTACGCCGGCATTGTCGTCAACATTTGCCGGCAATTGTGAACTATCGGAAATCAGATAAGGGAGCCGTGTATATATGTCCAGCTGATAATGATGATACTTGGAGACTTGCCGGTAGTAGGTGCAACTTCCACATCATCAATAGGAAAAGCCAACATGGTTTCTCATAGTATGTTTGGGGAGATAAGCATACCAAGTATCTAATCAGCAGGATTTATATGCAACCTAAGGAGCTTTTCTCCTGGCCTGCAAGTGGGAGGGAACACTCGCGCGAAGAACAGCTCTTTACCATTTTGGTTGACTGCCATATTCAGGTTATCTACACTGAGTGTGGGATGTCCAAGCAATGAAAAATCGAATCACTCTTAAGATACTTTTACTAGCCATATGTCTATGTTCAGCCAGTAATGGGTTTGCAGATGTATCTTCAACCTATTCCCCTGAATTTTTCCATGATACATCGTGGATAGAAGCAGTTTCCGATAGTAATAACAGTGAGGAATGGAAATACGCACTATATAATTATCGGACGCTGATGGTCACCAATCCTGAGATCTACCTGCAAGCTGATAAGTTTTGGATACAAGAGATTGTATCCAAGTTTCCTGGTTGGGGGAATGATTATCTGTACCGTGACAGAGCCTTGAATGGGTATGATGAAATCCAAATACGTATAAATGATGGCTACAAGGGGAGTTCTAAAGGTGATAAGTTCTCTTGGAAGGATTTTTTATGGGATAACCATATAGAAAACTCCGTAAGCATAGATGAGCAGTATCAGGAGAATGGGGTAACTTCATTTCACAAATGGCTGGATCGAAAAATCCCATTCATTTGGTCCGCAGTCAAAGGAGAAAACTGGCAAACTGACCGCATTTCTCTAGCAGAATGTCTCTTCCTACAAATGGATGCAAAAAGAAAGCGGGTATGGCTTGCCATTACAGACGAAGGAAAATCTTTTGTTGCTGAATACCGGAAAAAAGAGAAAGAAATCAAAGTCTATGATCCATTGACTGGTAGGACTGTAGAACCGAGTGAATTTGTCAGGGCTAATAATCCAGTGCTCATAATGAATGACGAGCATGTGTGGTATCCCTTGATGAACCGTGATGATCGGACTGAGAACCATGAGCTGGCTGCTGTTGTTGCTGGCATAGCCAATGAAGGAGCTTCGCCTGCTCTAGATGCTTTTGAACTTTCCATCAGAGATGTGCTGATCCAGAGAACCAGAATCAACAATGAAGAAGAGAATCAGTGGGCTTTCCTCTTCTCTTCCCGAATTGGCGGGCAGTGGTCTTGGAGAGTCAAGCCAATCTTGAACATGATGAGTACGTACTTTCCTTCCCGTTATCGGGAAGCCAAGAAAGTACCTATTGGTTCTGCTGATATCCCGTATGAGATGGCTGCAGTACATATGATGATTACCGAAATGAGTAATCGACTTTCGCCTTTATCCGCTCAGATTGCAAGTGAAGCAGCAAAAGAACAATCTTTACATGAGGTATTTACGCAAATCTCTGAGCACTATTTCCAACTCTTTTCTAACCCGAACGATTATAGAACAGTGTATGGGGATTATAACCATATCTGGGTTCCTACAATGGAAGACAAGATGGTTTCAAACGTTGGGAATTGCCTTGTCGAAGCAACAAATGTCGGGGCAGTCCTTTCGTTGCTTCAGCTCATTCATCCTGATTGGAATGTCTATGTTACCAATTGGTGGATGAACAATGGAAGTGGAGGTCATGTCATTGCAGGAGTATATTCGGATCAAAGATCACTCTCTCTGTCCAATGGAAATTTTGGAAGGGATGGTACCACGTTCAATGGACCGTTATTCAATTACAATAATCGCTACTCCTATTGCCTGATACTGAAAACAAGAACAGGTTTTTTGTCCACGGCACAGGATGGGAATAACGCTAGGTTCAAGTACGAAAAACCAATCTCAAATATGTCCAGAGAAGATATACTCGATATGCTGCAAGAAATAGGAACATTTGAACCGAATTCTTTGTTTGTTGTTGGTGATTCTTATGAAAAAAACAAAATGAATAGTGAGGAGTTTGAAAGGTACCTTCGTGATCAGTTGCAGGAGTATAGCCCATTCACTTTCTAAGCATACATACAAGGTTCAATTCTCATTACGTTGAGGAGAAACACTGAATCAAGGGCTGGGACCTAATCTGGGAGTAGAGTAAACCTGTACCAGAACCATAGCCTCCTGTGAGGTGGAATGCAAATCTGCATACTCGAGGGGGACGGACAAAAAGCTGGATTTTTCTATGATACTTGACCAAGGCTCATCCAGCTCTCTCGCTTCCCTTACTGAATAACCACCCCTATCTTGGTCAATAACTCTTCTCTTGGCCTCTCTTCATCATTGAGGTAGGAGTTGTAGATGGTACCTTCAGGCTCATATCCATGCTCTGCTATCCACTGGAATATTTGGGTGAGCAGCACATCACTCTCCTCATAGGGGCCCTGGAAGAGTGCTGATACCACTCGTTGAGCGGGAATCATATGACAGGTAACCTGTGCATGCTCAAGCGGCAACTCTTTGGCAATCGGGAATCCCATCTCAACATCCAGTTGCTGTAGGTCTGCATTGTGGTAACACACAAAAGGAGGGGAAGAGGGGAGTACTCCCTTCTCATGCATAACCTTTGTGATCATTCCATAGCTCTCTTGTGCCACAGAGGGAAACTCCTCAAACCGCAGCACCGTACGAATACTTGCCACCCACAGCTCAGCCACCTCATACAAACCAATGTTTGATACTACACCCATCGTACCGTCACCCCCTTGGCTGGTTGCCTCAGAGCAACCAGCTGTTTCACATCTTCCAATACCTCAGTATTTTTCACCTCGATCATCAGCCATTTCTGCTGCATCCCGGTCTTTGTCTCAGCAAAGGCCTGTTGCACATACTCGGTAAGGAAGGGAAGCAGAATCTCAGCCTCTGCCATCTCCCTGGTTCCAATGACAACAAGAGCAAGGAACGAGCCCTCCTGGGGATAGAGCGTACAAAGACTTCTCCCTCCCTTCTTGTACTTCACATTCCACCCATATTGCATCGTGCACTTGCTGAACTCAACCACCGGCTTTACCTGATAGGTCTCCTCCAGATAGGAGCACAGGCTATCGAACAAGGGGCTGTGCACCTGCTTGGAAATAGCTGTGAACGCCATTGTGGTTTCTTCTGTCTTTACAGGAAGCCACAACTCCATCGAATTGGTGCCATTGTACACTTCTGCTGAGAACTTCCCGCATGTCAGCCGGTGGTGCTTCAACCACATACGCATGTACGTCATCGCTTTGTGGATTGCACAGCCGATAAGCTGTCCAAAGCTCTCAGCCTCAAGACTGCATACCACATACTCCCCTATGGGAAGGGTGAAACGAGCAGAACCTTCTTGCTGAGCACCCTCTGCTCCCACAAAGTAGGTGGCATAGGGATTTGAGTACAGGACGCCTATTTCTGTTGAATCTGTGCAGAATGTGTGGTGAAATGTCTCCCAAAGCAGGGCAGCAGCAGACACCTCTGTTGCTCTCCCTCCTGAGATGTCATCATCGGGGAGGGGGCTCTCAATGCCAAAGAAGAAGCGAGGATTCTCCAACCTCCTGCGATTCACTTCCACCACCATGTCATCGGCAATGAGCGGAACTCCTTCCTCATGCTCAGCATACCGCAGGGAAACATCGGCCTTGATGTACTGGTTGGGATGTACCGGATGCTGGCGGTACTCCTGGGGAGTAAAGCCATATGCAACACGAAAGGCTCGGGCATAGTTGGCATGGTCGAAGAAGCCAAACTGCAGGGCAATATCAAGGATTCGCTTCTGACTATCAGCAAGAGCTTCACACGACCTTGTCAACCTTCTCAGCTTCACATACTCTGCCACCGGCATCCCTACCAAGCGGGAAAATAACCGCTGGAAGTAGAACGGTGATAAGGATGCTATCTCTGCCAACTCCCGATAGACAACTCTTCTGTCTCGATGACATCCAACACACGTTGGATTGCTTCCCATACTTGCATACAGCTGCGATAGCACAGCATCATCTCCTGTGCTTGTCAGTACCTGCTCTCTTCATGGAAAATACTACGTATTATGGTCTCAGCGCAGTGATCGGTACCACACAAACACCATCAGGTCTACGGTACGCTGCATTTGAGAGACCGCAGAGGACACAAAGAGTAGTAGGCGGACGTTCGAACTTCTTGCTGATTGCAAGAAGTTTTCTGGCAGCCTCGTCAATTTGGTTTGCTCCTAATTTGATTTCAAAGGCTGACCAGCTCCCATCGGCCATCTCCACTACTGCATCGATTTCATCATTGCTGTAGTCTTGGTAATGAAGAAGATTTGCTCCGAACGTTTGCGCATAGATCTTGAGGTCTCGCTCACACAATGCCTCGAATAAGAAGCCAAATGTTTGTAGGTCTCCGATGAGTCTTTGTGTATTGGTGATTCCTAACAGTGAGCATGCAAAAGAGGGATCGACGAGATGGCGTTTCTCTGCCTGCTTTATGCGAAGCGACGAACGTATGGCTGTTGCAAACGGCTTCTGGTTCTCAATGATAAAAAGTTTCGTAAAGATAGTGAGATACTCCGAGATTGTATCTTCATCAAGTGTCAATTGCTCAACTCCCCGAATATCTCGCTTAAGGAGTGCTATGGTTGCCGTGGTACTTTCGTTGCGTGCAAGTGATCGAAGCAATAGGCGCATTTTCGTTTCATCACGTTTCGTAGCATCCACTTTTGCCACATCATTTGTCACGACATTGTCCAGATACTGTTCTGGAATCTTGATTGCATCTTCTGTTGATACTTGCAGATTTCCTGGCCATCCTCCTCTGAGAATGAAAGAAGCCAAAGATTGCAGTTGTACCTCGCCTGTAAGCACATTCTCGAGAAATCCTGCACAAAGCTCCCGTAAGGATATTATTCCTGAGGAATCTCCCGATTCGAACAACGACATGGGCATCATTCGCAGGCGCGCAATACGGCCGGTCCCACTATGCATGATTCCTTTTTGAGAAGGTGTAGCTGATCCGGTAAGTATGAATTGTCCCTTTTCAGGGGATTGGTCGACAGTAAACCGTACAGCATCCCATAGAGATGGAACTTCCTGCCATTCGTCGATAAGGCGGGGTTGGGAGCCTTTAAGAGCTAGGGACGGATCAATTTGTGCAAGCTGTCTGTTTTGGAAATTTCCTGCTGGATCGCCAACAAAGAAAGAACTCTTGGAATGATGCTGCGCAGTCCAGGTCTTTCCACACCACTTGGGTCCCTCGATACAGACCGCACCAAATGCACGAAGGTATTGTTCTACAGTAGAGTCAATAATACGAGGCCGATAGAAGGCTTCCATGTTGTTCCTCCTACATGAAAGATACTCCATTCGGTCGGATTTTGCAATCTTAATCGGTAAAATACTATTAATACGTTCGGTTGAATTGTTTATTTGTATTCGGCATAATTTTGATTATATTATTAAGTATGACGAGAAACTGGCAAAATCAGTTTCCAAATGACGAGTATATATCATACTTGTAAGAATTGCTAAAAACAATTGATATATGGAATTATTTTGCTTTACAAATAATGAGAGTGAACGTATTGTTATGTCGAATTATCTTGAAACACTACAAACTACATCCTGCTGCTTCTTCAAGATATATCAGGCCATTGGTCCTGGGTCTTTCAATACGCGAAAAGGGTAGGATGCATTGCAATCATGGGTAGATCGATCACCATCTCGAAGAGCATTCTTTCCAAGCTGGCACTGCTGCAAGCCTGTGCACAGTCACACACGTATTGCTCAATCGAAGATACCGATACGCATTGGATTCTCTCCTATGCAGGAGATGAAGATACCTCCAACCTTGAAGAGCTCTATCATCTCTGTCTGGAAAAAGAAGCACAGCTTGTAGTGGAAGCAACCGTAGCTCCCCTGCGGGAACTGCTCTACAGAAAAGCTTTTGAATCTGTTGCGCAGAGGGAGTGATAGGTCATGAAGAGGCTGCCTTTTCGGTATGGAAGCATCGAGGACTCTATGGTCCTGACCAATGAAAGCGGCCAGTACTACTTTCTCAGCCTTCCCCACTTCAAGCAGTTTCTCTCGGATGCTGATGAGCTTCCCCAGACTATCAAGGATGACTTGCAAAGCAAGTTCTTTCTCTCCGAGGAACATTCCTTGGCACATGCTCTTGAAGCTTCCTCACTGAAACTGAGGACCAAGAAAGTGTTTCTTGCCACCTTCACGGAACTCCATATCATCGTCCTGACCTATGCCTGCAACTCAAAATGCATCTATTGCCATGCTTCCAGCTCCACAGATGCAACACAAGCGCACTCGCTCTCCATTCCTACTGCCAGAAGAATCTGTGAATTCATCATGCGCTCTCCTGCTCCAAGCCTGAAGATCGAATTCCAGGGAGGGGAACCCACCCTGCAATTCGACACCATGGTCTTCATTGTGGAGTACCTCAAGACCCTCAATTCACGCTTTGGCAAGCATCTGGATTTCGTCGTATGCACCAACCTGCTGGTACTTCCCCAGAAACACCTGCAGTTCTACAAGAAGCATGATTTCTCCATCTCAACCTCGCTTGATGGACCAAAGCAGATCCACGACAAGAACAGAACGCCTCTCAACACCCAGTCAAACTATGACAGGATGATGGAGCATTATCATACGATCTGTACCGCTTACTCCCCACAGCGGGTTTCAGCACTGCTTACCGTCTCCAAGCATTCATTGCCCTCTCTGAAGGCGTGTGTCGATACCTACGTCGAAGAGGGGCTGCACTCCATATTCATCAGGGCTTTGAATCCCTATGGTGTTGCAGAGAAAGCATTGGATGATCTGGGATATCCCCTGGATGATTTTCTTACAGTATACGACGAAGTTCTTGACTATCTCATCGCCTTGAACAAGCAGGGGACTTTCATCAGGGAGGAACTGGCATCAATCTTCCTGCAAAAAATGCTCACTCCCTTTTCCAGTGGTTTCGTTGATATCCAGTCACCACCGGGGACTGGGATCAGCTGTGCTGTGTATGATAGCGATGGAGGCGTTTATCCATCGGATGAGGCTCGGATGCTTGCACGCTGTGGTGATACTACCTTTAGGCTTGGTTCCGTGCTGAGCAACACCTATGAAGAGGTATTCTTGGGTGAAAAGCTCAGGGAGCTTATCCGTATGAATATGGTGGAAGCCTCAGCGCGCTGTTGTGGTTGTCCGTATATTCCCTATTGTGGTATCGACCCCGTGAGGACCTATCAGGAAACGAACCTGCATACTCCCCACCAAAGCTGCAAGAAGTACGCGCATATCATCACTCGGCTCTTTGAGAAACTGCATACCGATGAGGCATGTGAGCGGGTGTTCTTCAGTTGGCTTACCGGGATTCCCTATCTGGAGCTCACCCTATGAAGCAGTTTACCGTAAATTCTTCACCCCTTGGACAAATCATAGGAAAAGTAACTCGCATCACCAAGCCAACAGGAGCCTCGCGGTATTCGATACGCCGGCTTGGCATGCATCTTCCCTACCTGTTGTGCAGTGAAGAGGATCCAAGGACAGGCCCCAGAACCATCCGCTATACCTCTGATCCTCACTTGTCTGTGGGGGATGTCCTCGAGTTTT
>Ga0265295_1004492_pt1 | contig 18724 bp, 14 predicted proteins | sample Munlansysbiofilm_FD_192503 | JGI IMG/M metagenome (GOLD analysis project Ga0265295, IMG submission 192503) | Leachate microbial communities from a municipal landfill in Southern Ontario, Canada - Methane capture system biofilm | ecosystem: Engineered > Solid waste > Landfill > Unclassified ...
TAAAGTTTCAACAAGGAATTGGAGAGTGATAATCTATGCCAAGACTTATTTTAAAATGCCCCTATTTAAAAGGTAGGAGTGAAAATACATCAGCTCATCTTGAAAACTTAGTAAATTATATTGCTACCAGAGATGGAGTGGAAAAAATACGAGTTGAAGATAAAAATCTTTCATCTACAGATAAGCAAGAGGAATTAATTGCTCAGATAATAAAGGAGTTTCCAAATTCTAAAAACTTGTTCGAGTATGAGGACTATATTCAAAATTCAACTATAGAAAATGCATCTGAATTTATTTCAATTGCACTAGAGCAAAACTTTGATATGATAGGCAAACGAAAAAATTATGTAGACTATATTGCAAATAGACCAAAGGTAGAGAAAATGGGTAAGCATGGTTTGTTTACAGGGGGAAATGATAGTCTTGTACTTAGCAGAATAGCTAATGAGGTTGCAAATCATAAAGGGAACATATGGACTCCAATTATTTCTCTAAAAAGAGAGGATGCTACTAGGTTAGGATATGATAATGCTGAAAGCTGGCACAATATGCTTTCCTATTATGCCATAGATATAGCTGAGTCTCTAAAAATAAAGCCTGAAAATTTTCAATGGTATGCAGCCTTTCATAATGAGGGACATCATCCTCATGTTCACATGATTTGTTATTCTACAGATCCAAAAGAGGGATATCTAACAAAAAAAGGTATAGAGAAAATGAAATCAGGATTTGTAAAGAATATTTTTGGTCAGGAATTAGAGGGAATTTATATAGAGCAAAGTAAAAGACGAGACGAGTTGAAAACGGAATCAAGAGAGGTGTTGATTAAATTAATTACTGAGATGAAAAATGGTATGATGCAGAACAGCATTATAGAAGAAAAATTAATAGAACTTGCAGAACGGTTGCAATTTACTAAAGGGAAAAGGCAATATGGGTATTTACAGCCACAGCTAAAAGGAATTGTAGATGAGATTGTAGATGAACTTGCAAAGGATGAAAGAGTTGAGAAAGCATATAGGTTGTGGTATGAAATGCGTAATGAAGTACTACATAGCTATATGGATGACTTGCCTGAACCTCTACCTTTATCACAGCAAAAAGAATTCAAGTCAATCAAGAACATGATAATTAAGGAAGCAGATAATTTAAATAAAGGGACTATTACTTTTGAAGATTTCACTGAGTCTAATTCTATGATTGTAGAAGAAATAGAAACAGAAGATTTATTTATGGATGATATAGCTGTTATTAATAAAGAGTTAGATAATATAAATGTAAATTTGAAAAGTTCATTTCTTTATTATGGCAAGGCAAAGGTAATTCTTAAAGAAGAGAATTCCGATGAAGAAGATATAAAAAGAGCTGTTATATTTCTAGAGATAGCATCTGACAAAGGAAACCAGTTTGCACAGTATATGCTAGGGAAATTATATTTGCTGGGGAAGTATGTAACAGAAGATAAAGAAATGGCTAAAAAGTATTTTACCCTATCTGCTGAACAAGGAAATGAATACGCAAAGTTTTTTATCGAAAATATGGATAAATTTCATAATCCATCTGTTTGTCTTGTAGCATCGAAGATGCTCCATCATATGAGTAAAATATTTGAAGATAATATTCCGTTTAAAACATCAGGGCTAGGACTTAAAATTGATAGTAAACTTATGAGGAAATTAAGAGAAAAGAAAGTTGCTCAGGGACATAAGAGAGATGATCAGGAACAGAGTAATACATTATGATGATACTCATTTTTTAAAAACCAATCAAATCAATAAGGAAATTACAAATTGGTATATTTATCGATAAAGTTACATTACTGTAATTATTTATATAAGTGTTGATAAAATTAAGAAGTGATGTACAATTAATATAAAATAGTTTAGTGTGCTTGGCGAGATATTAATATTGATACATATTTGAAATAGAGGATTAGAGTGAATAAAGAATGTAATATAAATAATTGAAAATATAATGTGCGGATATCCTATTACTTGCCGAATAATGAACTATAAATATTTTAATTTCACTACGGTGATAGCAGGTGATCTCGCTTTAAGTTAAATAATTTATCATCAATGTTCTATATTAGGCCAATAATAGGAGGGAAAAATTTTGATTATTAAGACCATAACAGTAGAAAATTTTAGACAATTAAAAGAAACAAGTTTGACATTTGATAAGGGGATCACAATTTTAGCTGGTCCCAATAATAGTGGAAAGACTACACTTGTTAATTTATTAAAAAATATATTCAATAAGGATAAAGCAAGATATAGTAAAGAAGATATCCCTGCTACTAAAGCTAAAAAATGGATTGATGAATTATTTCCAATATTTCAGAATGAGTTAACAACTAACGGTGAAGAAGAGAGAAAAATTGAAAAGATATTAAGCATAATTTATCCTACGGATGAAAATATTTCTAAAAAACTTATTGAAACATGTATTATAAAAATCCAAGTAGATTATGACCCCGAAAAGGATGATATACGTAATTTTGCTGATTACATTATGGATTTTGATGAAACAGAAAGCTCTTTTTATTTCATATATGCATTTAAGTTTAATCCATCTGTGTTTAGCAAACTATTAGCAGAGAATTTCAACAAATTAATTACAAGATTATCAAAACTAAATGGAGATGTTTCCAAGATTAATATTGCAAAAGATATGATATTAGATATTTATGCAAATAGTTTAGTTGAAGAATGTAAATTTTGTGATAAGGAATATTCAAATTCATCAGTTATGGAAACATCGGATTTTAAGAATTTATTTAATCTCCAATGTATAAATGCGGGACGTTATCTTGATGACTATGATAACGAGGGGACTCATAATTTAAGCAAGGGTTTGATTTCCCTAGCAAGCAAGGATGATGATTGGAAAGAGTTAATAAAAAGACTCCCTGATGAGGTGCTAGAACCTATTCAAAATTCACCAATAAAGGAGAAGGTTCGTAAAACATCTATTAAAACATTAAGTTCTGCTATGGAGTCATTATCTAGAACTAATGGGGGACATGCTGGTGAAATATTGCTTGAAATGGATGTTACAGAAGAAGATATCAGTGGCTTATTAAAAAAGATTACCAGGGCTAAATATCATTTGGATGGACATTATCTTAACGAAGCATCCCAAGGTCTTGGATATAGTAATATGATATATATTCATATTCAATTGGAGGATTATAAAAAAACAATTGATAATAGGGTTGTTAATGTTTTCTTTATTGAAGAACCTGAAACACATATGCACCCTCAAATGCAAAATGTTTTTATTAAATATTTACTTGGCTATTATAAAGATTTAAATTTACAAGGATTAGTAACAACACATTCTAATGAGATTGTTAAAGCTACAGGACTAAATCATTTGCGTGTAATTAGAGAGATATCAGCATTTGTTAGTGAAATTTTTGATTTGGCTAAATTTAAAAAAGAAGTGTCGGAACTTCAGGTTGAAGATGAAGATATTTTAGAAAATTTTTATGATTGGTTTTTTGAAGTTGGATTTTCCGAAATTATATTTGCAGACAGGGCAATTTTATATGAAGGCGATACAGAGCGGCTTTATATCAGAAAAATAATTACTTTGCCAGTGTATAAATCCTTAAGTGAGCAATATATTTCTTATATACAAGTTGGCGGAGCCTATGCCTATAATTATAAACCTTTGATAGACTTTTTAAGAATTAAAACATTAATTATTACAGACATAGATTATAATAAGGGAGCAATATCTGAGGTTGATATTTTAGCATCCAAAACAACTAACTCAACTATAAATAAATTTTATAATAATGAAGAACCTAATCAGATAATGCCATTAATTAAAGACTTATACAAATGGAAAGCGGAAAAAGGGAACATTTTTTCTGACGAATTAATATACCTAGCATTTCAAACTTCAGATGATAAGTATTCGCGCACACTGGAAGAAGCTATGCTTGGAAAGTACTATAATGTCAATGCTTTTGAAGTTAAGTTACGTAGTGAATGGATTAAGCTACGAGCTGAAGATAAATTAAAATTTACTATACCAAATAATAAAAAAGATGAGGAAGATAGTATTTTTTCGCTCCGGGATATAATTCAATCAACAACAAATTCAAAAACTGATTTGATGTATTCTGTAATTTTGAAAGGTTTATCAGAAAGCATGCTTCCCAAATATATAGAGGAGGGTCTGATATGGTTAATGAAAGAATAGAAAATATTTATTTAATAAATGCACCTGCAGGTAGTGGTAAAACAACCAAAATAAAAACGATGTTGATTAACCATATTACTTCAAACCCTGATGATAATATTCTTTGCATTACATATACAAATAGAGCTGCTGACGAATTAAAAGAGGGAATTGGAAGCAATAAGATATTTTTTGGTACAATACATTCATTTATAAATACATTTATTAATCCGTTTTTTTCTCATAATTATGTTTTAGATTTATTTTGGGAGATATATGAGGATCAAATTGTTAGAAGAATTAAAAATGAAGATAACGAACCTCATATTAATGAAAGTAATCAGAAATATTTAGATAAGTATGGATCATTAAATATAGATACATTAAAATCCAACATTAAAAAAATTAGTTATAATGAAACTAGCTTTAATTCTTTATATTATGGTGGATTATCACATGATGATCTGATAATTTTCACCAAGAAGGTTTCAGATAAATATCCAATAATTAAAAATAAAATAAGTAAAAAATATCAAGTTATTTTTATAGATGAGTATCAAGATACGACTTCAGAGGTATTGCAATTGTTTTTTAGTTCTGTAGTAAACTCACATACAAAAATGTACCTTTTAGGCGATAAAATGCAGCAGATATATAGTAACTATGATGGTTCATTTGAAAATGAGTTCAAATTATTTAATAAAGATATTGCATTAACAGTAAATCATCGTTCGATACCTGTTATTATAGAAATTTTGAATAACCTCTATAATGATTCTGAAATGATACAAGGTGTTTATGAAAAAAATAGAGATATTAAGCCTGATTTTAAACCAAGGATTATATTATGTAAATCATTCGACTCTGATCTTGAAGAGAATAAAAAGAAATATCCAAATACTTTGATTCTCTATTTATTTAATCAGAATAAATTTAATGAAATAGGTGTAGGAAATTTATATAATAGCTTTAATAGAATGGAGAAATATTCGTTTTCACGTAAATATAAAGCTACAGATGTACTCAGTGATACTTCTTCTGAAAATCCCGACCCAGTGATGAGATTTCTTTTTCTATTACATCAAGCATATTGTTATTTTAAAATGGATCAATATGGGAATCTTATTAGTTTATGTAAAAACAACAAGAACTTTTTTGATATTAAAACATGTACGCTTGTAGCACATTCAGATAAAATAAGGTTGAGGAATATTTGGAATGAAGTATTTAAGATATATGATAATGATACTGCAACGATACAAGAAATTTTAGATTCTTTAAATGATAAAAAAGTAATAAGGGGAGATTTCATTTCTGGAATATATGAATCATTAGAATACGAGGATACATTGACTGTAGAAATCAAGGAAATAAAACTACTAGCTCAATATCTTAATGACCCCCATATATCAACTCAGCATGGTGTTAAAGGGGAAAGTCATGATACCGTTATTTTCGTAGCTGATGATAGCCGAAACACCCCCTTGGTTTATATGTATAATTTTTTTGAAATATGGAGTAAAATTGATTTTTCTCTAAAAGAGTTTGAAGGTTTTTATTATGAGTATTTGAAGTTTATCTTATCTGTTGAGAAAGAATTAGGTATGAAAATTAATGATTTAAATGCTAACTCTCACAATAAAAATGAAAAAAACAAAAAACTATTAATGGAGAAATCCGAGGAAATTCTATCTAAATTCAATGAGAGTGATTTATTTAATTATCTTTGTAAAAACATATATGTAGAATATTTAAATAAACCTATAGTTGGTAATGTTAAAAAATGCTTTAAAAACAGTACAGTTTATGGTGTATTAAGTGCATACAGATTGTTTTATGTAGGTTGTTCAAGAGCAAGAAGGAACTTAACGATTTTAGTAAATGAATCAAAAATAAATCCTTTTCGTGATGAATTCACTAAGAAGGCTATAGAAACTGGGTTTAAGATTGAATAATAATAAAAAAGTGTTAATAAATTGTTGATATTAAAGTTGAATTAAAAAATTAATAATATTAAATAAAAATACAGTCTTTCAACCTAGAGGCTGTATTTTTTTGAAAAAGTATTTCAAGGAGGGAATTTATGGGGACTTATATTCATTTTACGGAAGAACAAAAACAAAGAGCAAATGCAGTCGACCTTGTAGAATTTTTGCAAAGACAAGGTGAGAAACTATTACCATCAGGTAGAGAAAAAAGACTTGCAAGTGACCATAGTATTACAGTTAGAGGTAACGAATGGTATGACCATGCATTAGAACAGGGAGGTCTTGCTATTGATTTTGTACAAAGCTATTATGGTCTATCTTTTCCAGAGGCAGTAATACGGCTACTAGGTGGTAATCAAGGTGAGGTATATAGTAAGGCAAAAGAAAGAAAACAAATAGAAGAAAAACCTTTTGAACTTCCACCAAAGAATTCAGATATGCGAAGGGTTTTTGCATATCTTATTAAAAATCGTCATATTGATCGGAATGTAGTTAGTTTCTTTGCAAAACAGAAATTACTCTATGAAAGCCGTGAACAATCAGCAGATAAGACTAAAGAATATCATAACGCAGTATTTATTGGATATGATGAAAATAAAGTTCCTTGCCATGCTCACAAACGTGGGATTTATTCTAATGGTAAAAGTTTCAAAGGTAATGTGGAGAGTAGCAATCCCTGTTATAGTTTTCATTATATAGGTACAAGTAACAAGCTTTATGTATTTGAAGCACCTATTGATATGCTGTCTTACATTACAATCTATAAAAATACCCATTGGCAGGAAGACAGCTATGTTGCATTGTGTGGAGTATCAGAACAAGCAATGATTAAAGTTCTTGAAATCAACCCTAACATAAATCATGTCTTATTATGTTTAGATCATGATGAAGCTGGCATTGAAGCATGTGAGAAATTTCAGGATATTCTTTCTGAAAAAGGAAATGAATGCAGCAGATTGCTTTCAAAATGCAAGGATTGGAATGAAGATATTAAAGAAAGCCTCAATTTACCAGCAATTCCATCAGAGGAACATCCACAATATATTATTCGTGATGAGGTTTGTTCTGAGATCCAAAAATATGTAATGGGAAATAATATGAATGGAGATTCACTTACAAAACTAAATACCCTATTTGAGAAATGCAAAACTGATGATATAGAGCAGATGGTTGAAAATTTAAAACAACTGTCTGCTCTTTCTTTATGCCTTGCATCCAATGAATACAGACAGATGGGTTATCCTTCAGAAATAGATAAATTGCTATTCAGATTACATGATGGATTTAAGGCATATGAAAATCGCAGTAAACTTAATAATCGTTTACCAGATATTCAAAAGGAAATTGAAGAGATTGGAAAACAGCAAGGTATTGTCTGTGAAAATGAAAAGAAAGTTATTGCCAGGAGATATGAATCTATTGCTGGACACTGCCTAAAGGCAATTATTACTATTGAAATACAGCAGCAAAAACAAGAGCAAAAACAGTTGATGATGATGTCATAAAAAACTATAGGACAGGTTTAACATTGCTTAAAACATTTAAGAAATGGAGGTAAATGTAATGCAATCACAGGTGTTATTATTGATAGGAGTGGGTGCTTTAATGTTCTTAGTTATTGGTGGGCTATCTTTACTTGCCCATTATTATACCTTAAATGGAATCAAGTCTAAAACAGTAGGAGATGGTCAGCATGGAGTTGCTCGTTTCGCTACTCAAAAGGAAATTATTAAGACATATGAGCATATCCCTTTTAAAGTATCACAATGGAGAAATGGTAAGAATCTTCCACGTGATGAGAATGGTAATTTAATACAGGGATTAGTGATTGGATGTAAAGAAAGGAAGGGAGATATTATAGGTCTTGTAGATACTGGAGATGTTCACTGCCTTATGATTGGAGCAGCAGGGGTTGGTAAAACAGCCTTTTTTCTATATCCAAATTTAGAATATGCATGTGCGAGCGGTATGAGTTTTATAACAACTGATACTAAAGGAGATCTGGCTAGAAATTATGGGATGATTGCAAAAGAGAATTATGGTTACAAGGTTGCAGTTATTGATTTAAGAAATCCTACACGCAGTGATGGAAATAACCTTCTACATTTAGTAAATAAGTATATGGATGCTTATCGTGAAAATAACAATAATCTATCTGCAAGAGCCAAAGCAGAAAAATATGCAAAGATAATTTCAAAGACAATTATTAATTCAGGAGGTGACAGTTCAGCCTATGGACAAAATGCATTCTTCTATGATGCCGCTGAAGGACTATTGACAGCAGTTATTTTTCTGGTAGCAGAATATCTCCCTCCCACAGAGGAAGATGGCCATGTAATAGATACAAGGCATATCATCAGTGTATTTAAATTGGTTCAGGATTTAATGGCACCAAGTAAGATAAAGGGTAAAAGTCAGTTTCAATTATTGATGGATAAACTTCCACCAGATCATAAAGCAAGATGGTTTGCAGGTGCAGCACTTAATTCAGCAGAACAGGCAATGGCTTCTGTTCTTTCTACAGTATTATCAAGGCTCAATGCTTTTCTTGATTCTGAAATGGAGCAGATACTGTGTTTTGATACAACAATTGATGCAGAAACCTTCTGCTACGAAAAGTCTGCAATATTTCTAATTCTTCCAGAGGAAGACAATACGAAATATTTTATGGTAAGTTTATTTCTGCAACAGTTTTACCGTGAAATGTTAACAGTAGCAGATGAGAATGGTGGTAAACTTCCTAATCGTGTGATGATATACGCAGATGAAATAGGAACAATACCAAAAATAGAATCTTTTGAGATGATGCTTAGTGCAGGACGTTCCAGAAGGATTTCTATTGTACCAATTATTCAATCTTTTGCACAACTTGATAAAAACTATGGTAAAGAAGGCAGTGAGATTATAACTGACAACTGCCAGCTCACCATATTTGGAGGATTTGCACCAAACTCAGAAACAGCTCAAGTATTATCCAAAGCACTTGGCAATCGAACAGTTATGAGTGGAAGTATTAGTAGGGGTAAAAATGATCCTTCCCAAAGTTTGCAGATGATGGAGCGACCATTACTGACAGCAGATGAATTGAAATCTCTACCAAAAGGGAACTTCGTTATCATGAAAACTGGAGTACATCCAATGCAGACTAAACTACGTTTGTTTTTAGATTGGGGTATTACTTTCGATAAACCATATGAGATGGAAGAAAAATCTAATCGTAAGGTACGCTATGCCGACAAGCATACCTTAGAAGAAAATGTTATTCGTCAGTATATGTCTGATGTAACAGATGAAGAAGGAACTAACGAATCAAATGCAAAGAAACAAGGAGGCATTCTTCATACTCCTGTACATGAACAAACTAGTGAAAGTAAAGTTGATTCAAAACGTAAATCAATACTCAGGACATAGGGGGTGTGTATCATTGAGTTTTTTTGGAAAGATTTACAAAGAGGATCTTCCATCTCGTGCTAAGTGTGTATATATGTATTTAAAAGATAGATGTGATGCAAAAGGTGAATGCTGGCCAGCAATTAATACCATTGCAAAAGACACATCGATGTCTAGAAGTACAGTGAAGAGAGCTATAGCTGATTTAATCAGATGTGGCTTGCTTAGAAAAGAATCACGTTATAGGGAGAATGGAAGTAATTCCTCTAATAGATATTTTTTGATTATAGAGTAAATTTTAAATAATAGACTCAGGATGATTAAAAGCAGGTATTTCCCACCAAGGGGAAACTGCGCGTTTTTTATGGACTGAGGTGAGGTTCATAGTGAACCTACCAGAAGGACTCACTTTAAGAATATATTTAACATCAGAAAAAGAATAATTGAATTAATTACTAAGATTTATTGGAGATTCCTGTTTTAATTATTAAGTTAATAATAACTGGTGTCTTATTGTATTCACTTATTTGTAAATAAGGTTAATTTTAGCATATCATACTCAGATCATTAGTAATATCAATATATTTAAGGTTTTAGATTGATATTGTAAAGCCATATAACCTAGCTTATACTATACTTAATATAATTTTTAATAAAGAGAGGAGAGTGTAGTATGACGACTATAAATATAAGACAGGAAATGAGAAATCGGGCATATAAATTTTCAGAGGATATTATAATGCAAGATAATCAATATGATAGGATGCGTCCTGCAAATATAAGAGACATAGGTCAAAGAAATACTATCAGAATAAATCGCACATACGTGGGAAAACTAGCTGAATTATGTTTTAATGAATATTTAAATGCTAATAACATATTTGTAAATATTGATGATATGTTTACGATATTTGAAGGACAAAATAATGTAGATGATTTTGATTTTTGTCTACCGAATGCTAGAACCATTGATGTAAAAGCCGCAGTATTTAATAATCATCGTAATTTAGTTGTACCTATTGATCAGTTTATAAATACTCCTAAAAGTTACTATGTGGGCATAAAATATGAGTGCCCTATAAATGGCAATGATTATAGATCAATAAATAGGGATATATTTACAAGGGCAACAATAAGAGGTTTCTGTACATACGATGAATTAAGGAATAGAAGAATAATAAATTTAGGCGAGCATGACTGTAAAGCCATTCCTTTGAATAATCTTGAAAACATAAGGATATTAGTTAATATGTTTAATTTATAGAAAAAATTAAGAATGGATAGAAGTTTTTATCTATTCTTTTTTAATAGAAATATTGGTGAATGCATAAAAAAAGTATACAAATACACATATAATATTGCAGAAGTACAAGAAATATGTTATAATAAGCTAGTTTGCTTAACGGGGTGAGAGTATGTCTATTAGCTATGATAAATTGTGGAAATTACTTATAGATAAAAAGATGAATAAGACGGAATTTAGAATTTCCGCAAATATTAGTACGAATACACTGGCTAAATTAGGAAAGAATCAACCGGTAAGTATGGATATACTTATAAGGATATGTAATTACTTCCAATGCAACATATCGGATATAATGGATGTTCATCCGTTGCAAGAACAAATTGGGGGAGAGACAGATGAAAAATAGCATGATTAATGAAGTCAACAATATACTAAATGATTATCTAGAAATTACTTATGAAAACAGTGAGGGTGATTCAATAGATAAAGTATATAACGCAATACAAAAATTATTAAACTTAAAACATAAAAAATATGATATTAAAGATTTAAAAGACTTGGAAGGAACTCAAAATAATGTATCTATAAATGAGTTGCAAAAAAAGTTATCGATAATAAATGAATTAACTGGGAGCAGGAAACTTCTAGGTGTTTATTATACCCCACAAGATGTAACTAAATATATAATTATTAATGCGTTTATTAACTATCTGTTTCATGATAATGATAGAATGTATAATTTTGAAACAGGTTGCGAGTATTTGCTTACAAGTTCGACTAATGAATTAAAAAACTTTATACTTAATAAAGTGATTTTTGATCCAACATGTGGAGCGGGTGAATTCCTAATAAATGCATATAAAATAAAAATAGAACTCTTATTAAGATTACAAAAGACAATAAGTGAAGATGATTATATTTCAATTTTAAGAACGATAAAGGGTAACGATATAGATAAAGATTCAACTGATATTTGTAAAATTCGATTATTTATAGAGATATCTAATTATATCTCAAGTGAAAAATTGGATATAGTAACTAAAATATTAAATTCTAATTTTTACAATTATGACTTTGTTATGATTGGCGAGAAAAGTATACCTAGAAGTGATATTATAATTGGAAATCCTCCATATGTGGAATACTCTAAGATGGATATAAGACCTGCTAATAGATTTGGTAACATTTATGCTGACGTGGTAAAGAACAGCATAATTAGTTTGAAACGTAATGGTGTTTATGGTTTAGTGGTTCCACTTTCTTATGTTGCTACTTCGAGGATGCAGAGGATTAGAAACTATGTAGAAGAAAATACTAGAAAACAATTTATACTTAGCTTTGCTGATAGACCAGATTGTCTATTTACTGGAGTACATCAGAAACTTTGTATTGTTTTTGGAGTAAAAAGTCGAGCAAATCATTTTATTTACACCTCTAATTATCGTCATTGGTATAAGTCGGAACGAGAATACCTATTAAATGGTTGTAGCGTTGTTGAGAATCAATTTAGGCATGATGGATTTATACCAAAGATAGGGAATGAAACTGAAAGGAATATTTTCAGGAAAATATTTACTAATACGGATGATAATATTTATCAATTATCAGCTAGCAATAATACAGGTTTGGATATATACTTAAATATGAGAGCTACATTTTATATAAAGGCATTTTCATATAATCCAGGTTCCAAAGAATATAAGAACTTTATCTTTGATGATACTCATCGTGATTTTATACTTTGTTTATTAAATTCAAGTTTGTATTTTCTATTTTGGACCATTATTTCAGACTGTTGGCATATTACTACGAAAGAATTGAAACACATGTATGTTCCAAACATGGATATAAATACGGCAGTTTTTGCAGATTTAGCTAGAAGGTTGGAAAAAAAACTAGAAGATACAAAGAAATATATTGGGACTGTACAAACAGACTATGAATATAAGCATAAGGAATGTTTTGATATTCTAAATGAAATTGATGATGAGTTATCGAATATTTATGAATTAACCGAAGATGAGCTTAAATACACTAAAGAATTTGCATTAAAGTATAGAATGGGGACAGATATATGATAAAAGTAATTGATCTTTTCGCAGGTTGTGGGGGATTATCAATAGGGTTTATTAAGTCTGGATTTAAGATTGAAAAAGCTGTTGAATTTGATCCATCCATAGCAAACACATATAAAATTAATCATCCTGAAACTAAAGTGATAGTGGATGATATTAAAAAAATAGACATGAGTGGTGAGTTTTCTGAAGGTGACGCAGATATTATAATTGGAGGACCACCATGTCAGGGTTTTTCTATGGCTGGTGCTAGAATAAGAAATGGTTTTATTGATGATCCAAGAAACTACCTTTTTAAGCATTATTTTAATGTTGTTAAGACAGTTAAACCTAAGGTATTTATAATTGAAAATGTTAAAGGTATCACCACAATGCAAGGCGGAAAAATATTTAAAGAAATTCAACGGAATTTTGCAGATAAGAAACTACTAGATGGAAGTTCGTATAGCACTTACTATAGATTGGTTCGAGGTATTGATTTTGGAATTCCTCAAAAAAGAGAAAGAATTATTATAATAGGTGTGTTAAATGACAGCTTAGACTTTGATAAAGTTTGGGGACAAACTCAAGATATGATAAGAGTTTCTCATCCTTTTTATTTTGACAAAGTTACTGTTTTTGATGCTATTTCAAATATTCCTGTTCCTACAAAAGATGGTATTATCGAAAACCCAGAACCACAAACAGAATATCAAAAGTTTCTTAGTTGTGACGCTGAGACATTAACAAATCATATAAAGACTAACCACTCTCAGATAGCAATAGAAAGAATGAAAAAAGTAGAGTGTGGCGAAAACTATAGAGTATTAAATGAAAAAATTAATTCTGTTCATAGTGGTGCATATGGTCGATTGTGCTGGGAAGACCTAGCACCTACTATTACAACAAGATTTGACACTCCAGCAGGGGGAAGATTTATTCATCCTGAACAAAACCGTACATTAACTCCAAGGGAAGCGGCAAGAATACAGAGCTTTCCAGATAACTTTATATTTTATGGTAATAAAACTTCTATTTGCAAGCAAATAGGAAATGCTGTACCCCCTAAAATATCATATTTTTTAGCGGAGTATGTTAAAAATATTTTAAGAGAAGTCGGAGGGGATAAATAATGAATCCATTATTACAAGAAAAGATTAGTGCGTTAAATGATGCTCAGAAATATGAATGTTGGTATTTAGTAAAGCATTCAGTTGCTTTTGATAATTTGTGCTATTTAGTTTCCTTCTTAAAGAAGTATCAAGAAGAAATTGATAAGGGTAATCTAGAAACTTACATTACTAACCATGTTCAGCAGATTAATGAAGAAAAAGGAATGGATATATCTACTAACTATAGAGCATTAAGGGTGGCTAGTTTCTTTGGCCTAATAACTCAAAAAACAACAGGTTATGTTGATGCAATAACAACTGAATCTTTTTATGAAATTACTGCTTTATGTGATGGGAATTACGAAAATACACATATTTATAATCATGTTATACAAAGGCAAATTGAAAAGATGTATATTAGTTCTTCTGTTGATGAAGAGAACAATGGTGTTAGAATAAATTTTAGATTATATCCAGTTATTTTACTGTATAAAATTTTATTAGAAATTGGTCGTGCATCTGGAAAATTTAGAATTACTACAAATGAATATAGATATTTAGTAGCAACCACAGAAAGATATGAGAACTTTCTGGACACATTATTGCTAATAAATCTATTACGCAGAGATTCTGAAACTAATACACAATTGGAAACTTTCAGAACAAAATTTGATAATAGAATGATTCAAGCTTTAAAACTTCTAGATACTCTGGATATAACTAATACCCATATTCAACTTAAAGATGAATATATAGATTTAGTATCAAAAAAAGTTTTTGAGTTTGAAAAGAATACACAAATTTTCAATACAGATGATTACCTAGAATTTTTAGGTTCAACGAAATCATTGTTTGATTTGACTAAGGAAGATACAGAAAATAATGAAGATATACAAGTTGATGAAAAGGATAGAATGAAAGGTGGAACTAATATCCTTCTATATGGTGTACCTGGATCTGGAAAGAGTCATACAATAAAAAATGAATACTGTAATGATCCTTCTCTTATGGAGCGTATTGTATTTCATCCTGATTATACATATTCTGATTTTGTTGGTCAGATTCTTCCGCAAGTAAATCAAGAAGGAGAAAGTAATACAATAGAATATAAGTTTATCCCTGGTCCATTTACACGTATTTTAAAAGCTTGCTATGAAGATTCCGAGGCTGGATTAAATCATCATAGATACTTAATTATTGAGGAAATTAATCGTGGTAATGCACCGGCTATATTTGGAGAGGTTTTTCAATTACTTGATAGATGTGATGATCCTACAAAAGGAATTGTAGGTGAAAGTGAATATGGAATATCAAATACTGACATAGCAAAAGAAGTTTATGGTGATGAGAATATAAAGGTAAGGATACCTAGTAATCTTACAATTCTTGCAACTATGAACACTGCTGATCAAAATGTCTTTACGCTTGATACGGCTTTCAAGCGTCGCTGGAAGATGAAAGCAATAAGAAATAAATTTGTTAATGATTTGCACTGTAATCATTCACTTTGTGGAACAACTCTTAAATGGAAGGACTTTGCAATTAAAATAAATGAGAAAATTATAGAATTTGGAGAAAGTAACCTTGGCAGCGAGGATAATCGCCTTGGTGTTTATTTTTTAAAGGATAATGAAATGGATGATGTTAGTACATTCTCTGAAAAGATATTAATGTATCTATGGAGTGATGTTTTCAAATATAATCGTGAGGATATTTTTGTTAATTCGTATAAAACCCTTGAGGATTTAATTGATGGATTTGCTGAGTTTAAATTTGAAGTTTTTAATGAAGATTTAGGTTTTGGAAATGTAGTCAATATTGGTATAACAGAAGTTGAACAAATTGTAAATGAAACAATAGAGGATGAGGTAGATGGAGAATAAATCTTTATGGGATCGATGCCATATCAACAGTAACTTTGAAGAAGATAAATTTGTTGGTTTGAAAATGGATAATGATAATATTACTGTTTCTTTCCCATTAGGCTATCACTGCGCAAAAGCTGAGGATAAAGTAATTCGAAGAGAAATACTATCTCTATTTAGTATTCTCAAAAAATTTAATAGTAAAAAAGATAGTGAAAAAAGCAACTATGATGATGATAGTGTTTATCTTGATTTTCCTATTGTATCATATCAATTTTTAATTATGGATTTTCTTAAAAATGGATATTATACTGAAAAAGAAAAGGTTTATAAAAATGCCACAAGAGGGAAGATCAGTTGGAAGAGAACCATACAGAAGAATAGACCTTATATAAGTGGTACAGATATAGTTTATTTAGATTTTATTATAAAAAAGAATAATATAAATTCAGATACTATTTTGACGAGAATTCATGAGTATTGTGTTTATGAAAGTTTTGTGAAATTAGGCTGGTTGTACACATCGGCACTTCCACAAAAACCAAGAATAAAGCTGAACAAACGTGTTTTTATCTCGATTTTGAAAGATGCACTTAATCAGACATTTGACAATGATAAGAAACAACGATTTATAGCCATGATAAATATAATAAATAATATATCTGAAGGCTCGACTACTAATAAATCTTTTTCTTATGGTACAAGTAAATTTGAACATACGTGGGAAAGAATGGTTGATTATGTATTCGGAGAGACAAATAAGGAGATGTATTTTCCAAAAGCTCAATGGAAACTTGTATATGAAGATGAATCTTTTCCAAGTTCTTCTTTAGAGCCTGATACAATTGTAAAATTGGATAATAGAATTTATATTATTGATGCAAAGTATTACAAATTTGGCGTGACTGGAAATCATGGACATTTACCTGCATCCTCTTCAATACAAAAACAAATTACATATGGTGAATTTCTCGAAAATGAAAAGTCCATAGAACAAACAAAAAGAAAACAACCTTATGATAGGATTTATAATGCTTTTGTAATTCCTTTTAATAAATCAAAAAGAAATGATGAAGATTTTAAATTTATCGGTGTAGCAACTGCTGATTGGAAAGATGATTCAAAAACATACGAGCACGTTCTTGCCATATTACTTGATACAAAGCACATCATGACTTCGTGCTATAGACAAAGTTTCAGAGAAATTGAAAGTTTAACAACTTTAATAGAAAATTCGTATGAAATTCAGAAGAAAGAGAAGATTATTTAGAGATTATTTAATATAAAATAATAATAAGCTCCCACTGTTTAGAAGATCAGTAGGAGCTTTAAATCTTTATTTTCTTTAAAAAATCACCTTCAGGACGATAAGGCACATTAAAATCATATCCCATTTTATTCATTTCCTGCATTTTTATCAGAAGTATATTAATATGTGAATTTAACATACTTGAAATCTGCACTATATCATAGCCATCTCGTGCTAGAGCTAACACCTCATCATTGTCAATTAATAGATGAGAACCAAAGATATTGGCTTCGTACTCCGTAGTGTTTTTCATATCGAAAAGCTCAAATTCCTTAAGACCATTACTGGCTAAATTTCTATGAAAAATATCATGACCAATTTCATGAGCTAATACCATCTGGCGCATGTGGTCATCTAAATTATTATTAATAAAGATTATACGTTGCTTCCAACGATAGGTATACATGCCAAGTAGGTCATCATAATTCTCATAATAAATTTTGATCCCAAGTTCATTGGCAATCTGTCTGGTATCCCTTGTCCCTATACGTTTGACAAGAGCATTTGCTTTCTTATATATTCCGAAAGAATCAATCAAAGCAGCACCCCCTATAAACAATCTACTATTCCCCTGTTATTATAGTAAAAAAGTTGTACATTTTGTTGAACTTAATTATTATTATTATTAATATCGTCATCTTTTCTATATTTTTTAGGAGTATACTTCTTGTTTTCCTCTTTGGCATCCCAATAAGCTTGTTGTAAGGAGCGCATAACAGCATCCTTATCTGCTTCTGATAATTCACCACCTGCAAATAATCCACCAATTTCAGCAACTAAGTCTTCAGCTTGTCTTGCACCACGATTGCCATATTTAGTTTTTGCCTTTGTGATAAATTCCTCATCTTCGGTTAAAAGATAATTAATATCGACATTAAAAAGTGTAGCTAATTTGGAATAAACTTCTCGTTTCTTTGGATAGCTGTTACTATTTTCGTAGCTAATAATTGTACGTAGTGAAACACCGATTTCTTTTGCCAGGTCAGTCTGGGTCATATCTTTCCCTTTCCGTAAGTCTCTAAGTTTTTCTCCAAATTTCATAATATCCTCCTTGAATATGAAGTTATATTTCATAAAACGTATTTTGCTATTGACATATGATAGTTATCTTCATATAATATAAATGTGAAGAATAACTACACATACTATAGTACATAAATCTTCACATTTTGTCAATAGTCAATAAAAATATGGGGTGGGGAATATAACATGTAAATTAAATACCCCTAAAACAACGGAGGTATGGGATGAGACTTACAAGAAACATGAAGAATATTTCAATGATGTATGAGGGTATGAACCTTGATGAAGAACAGGTTTTTCATAAATCAAAACTTGTTCTTGCTATATACAGGGATGTAGTATGGAGAACCATTCAAGAAGCTAATTATGTAAGGGAAGCATGTGAGTCATATTATAGCAATGAACTTGCTACAGCTTTAACATATTTAAATGATTTTGCACCTACTGAAAAGAAGGACAAGTTTAGTGATAAAGTTTCCTGTATTTTTGAGACTAAATGGATGATAGATCTTGTAGATACAGCAATGATTAAAATTTATAATT
>Ga0265295_1004493_pt1 | contig 18719 bp, 32 predicted proteins | sample Munlansysbiofilm_FD_192503 | JGI IMG/M metagenome (GOLD analysis project Ga0265295, IMG submission 192503) | Leachate microbial communities from a municipal landfill in Southern Ontario, Canada - Methane capture system biofilm | ecosystem: Engineered > Solid waste > Landfill > Unclassified ...
TTACGTTACAATATAAATCTGTAAGTGCTGTATTAGCTGATAGGTCTAATTCAGTCAATTGATTGTCCTCACAATGTAACTCTGTAAGTGCTGTATTAGCTGATAGGTCTAATTCAGTCAATTGATTGGAGTCACAATCTAAATATGTAAGTGCTGTATTAGCTGATAGATCTAATTCAGTCAATTGATTGGAGTAACACGCTAATTGTTCAATACTACCAAAAATACCCAATGAAGTATTTTCATCAATATCTAATGTAATTGGTGTATTTGCTAAATCTTTGTAAGCGGTAACAATGGATGCACCGTTATAAATGCGTTGAATCCATATTTTTGTAGCTGTTACTTCTAATGTAACACTAGTAGTTGTACCGACTGTGGCAGTCGATTTTATTTGTCGAGTAATAGGATTACCAAACATTCTTAAGAAAAATGGTTGTAGTATCATAATTTTTTCTCCTTTATTTAGTGAGTTGATTATACGCGCGTTCAATACTAGTTTTAGTTGTTTTAACGTGTTCATTCACATACGCTGCAAATGTGGTTAAATCTGTGTGTACTGCTGGATCAAACTCCAGGCGTACATCATTAATGTAAAATACTTTTTTCATTGCTCTGTTTTTTTATTATCGGTTAATATTGCTAATGCTATTCCTACAATTGAGGCTATTACAACGTAGTTTGTGAACGAGTTTTTTTTTTTACGGTTCCGTCCGTTTCTACTTGTATACCTAAAATCTTGTAAATCTTTGTTTTTACTTCGCCTACTGTTACCATTTTATCAGCGTTGAGGTCGTAACCTGCATTCTGTTTAGCAATAATGCCAGCCGATAGGGTAGAAGTTTTTAAAACGGTATCGTCGCTCTTACCAATGGCCGCTGGGAAAAATACAGCAAAATACACATCTACTAATGATTTCATGCGTCCAGTGTATGGCTTTAGATACGCATATACGTAATCTAACTGAGCTACGTTACTCATGGAATACAACGAACTTGTACTAGTACCTAATGCGGCCGCTGTGCGTGGCATGAATTGTATTAATCCAGTAGCGCCAGTGTACGAGTTCACCGCTTGTGGATTAATGCGTGATTCAAGGTACATGGTACACATCAACCAGTCGGGATTGATACCCAATTTCTGTGAAATGGTTTGTACCTTTAACAGAAATTGTTCTTTGTTCGTTTTAACGTAACTTTCAAACATCATAACTACAAACTTAAAATATCAACTGTTTCTTCCATTTGCACCCAATCAAACTCTGGGAATTTCTTTTTATTCTCAAAATAGGTAACATATAGTTTTGCACCTACTTTTTGCGCTTGCTGATAATAGTTTTTTGCAACCATTGAGGTTAATTCGTTAATGTTATCAGAAGTCAAAGAAAAACTAGAACCCAAATTACCTAAAGGTTTGGACGTATTAATAACGGCTAAATATTTATTTTTAGGACTTCTAAGAGAACCAACACCGCTAACGGATTTTGAATTCTTTTTTTTGATAAATAGCACAGTAGCAGCAATACCAACCGTACCTAATAATAAATTTTCATTTTTAATCATAGCTGAATGTATTTTAAGCGTGTAACAATCAATTTTGGATTGGTACCAGCTCCAGTAAATGTAATTTTAATTGGTTCATCCCATACGGCCGATGGATCCAAATTTGTATAATCTAAACCAACTACATTACCACTAGGCGATAATTCGATACCGTTAACGGTAACGGCTGTGTCGCCAACGCATATAGCCTGCCAGCCACCGAAACCATCAGCTAATAATGCTGTGTTTTGTGTAATTTGCTCTATTTTAGTTGTTACTTTGTACATGGCTATTTATTTTAAAATACCGCGAGCAATAAGCGCAAGCCCAGCGTAAGTGAGTAATTTTGATTTGTTTTTTACAATTGATTGTTCAACTGGTTGTTCTACAGCTTCCCAATAGAGTGCATTTTGTTTGATGTAAACGATTCCATCAATCAATGCTGCATTATTGCGTTTCATCCATGCGTTAACGGTTTCTACCATTGTATCCGTTAATTGTATGGCAATTAATTCGGTAGCCTTATCGGTTTCTACAACGGTAGCGTGGCCAATTACTTCGTTTGGAATATTGAGGCTAAAAATAGGCTGCATTTCGGCTTCTGTAATTTTAGCGTACAATTTGACGTATGTACAGCGCAATTTACCAGCTAAGAGCGTACCAATTGGAAAATCTTCGTAACGTGGACGTTCATCACGTGCTTTACCGTTATACTGTTTTTTGTAACCCATTTTGTTGTTGCTTTTTAATGTAATTATAACCCAAGTAACCTAATACGCCAAATATGGCTAATTTAGTAACTCCACCCTTTAAGAATGAACTAAAACGCTCCGAAACAACAGCTTTATTTACAAGTCCGTTTGTTTCTTTCATCAATTGTTGATATTCCTCAGCAGTTAGTTTGACTGTTAGTTTTTTAGTGAGATCATCTGAAAACTGAACATCCTTAACTGATTCCCCATAGTAATACTGATATAACCAATAGGCTGCTGTACTCATTGCTGCAATAACCACGGCTGCAATAATAATAGTAGCAGTAATAGAACCGACTGACTGGCTTTGCATAAAATTGCTCAAATAAGTAGCAAAATTATTATAACCTGCTGGCGTAGATTCTTTTTGCGACTGTAAAAGCTGGTCGTTCATCAATTGCTGGTTACGTTCATCTAAACGTACTTGTAAAGCATATAGCGACCGTTTTTCATCGGCTGTTAGCTTATTGGCAAAACGAGCACACAATAAATTATTCTCAACAATACGTTTATTGTTTTCAATCATTTTTGAAACAATATCTTGTGCCTCTTTATAGGTTTTAGTTTCTTTTTTATCGGTCAAATAAGTATTTGATTCATCCCATAAAATAAACTCACCACCAGCAATTTGATACCATCTATATTGAGTACCAATAAAATAAAAACCCGTTAATATAACTGTTATTGGTCCCCCAATACTAATACCTACCATTCCATTTGGTTGTTGTTCGTAAGTTGAACCATCTATTACTCTAGCATATACACCTGCTAATTCTTTGTTATAATCCATAATATCGGTAGTGTTAAAAATGAAAGAAATAACCAATTTTTATTACTTTTTGATGGAGTATTTTTATTACCTATCAATGTAAAATTTTTATTTTCAAATTCTTTTGTTTGTTCATTCCAATCTGCACGTAAATAAATATCCTTATTTATTGTTGTTTGATATAGAATAAACTCATCTACTAGTAAATAATTACCTGTTAAATCAATTCGTTCACCTAATGATAATGATAAATATTCATATTCGGTAATAACTAATTTATCTAATGTAATTTTAACTAAATTAGCATGTATAGTAGATGCTAATAAACTTACTTGATTATTAATACTATGCCCTTGTTGCCATATTGTATTATCCATACTCTACAATTTAATAAGCATTTCCTTTACTTTTTCGTAACTAAATGGCATACCCATAAAATCAATAGGTTCATCACTTATGGCGAAATTTACAATTTTCTCGAGTAACGTAATATAATCAGCATCTTTTTTCTTCCATGAAGAAACTAGAGCCAATAAACGTTCTGATTCTTCATCTGTAAATTCCTCATCAGTAGTTACATCTGTAACTTGGCGAACTTGAATAGGTTCTGCCTGAAAATTTGGATCATTCAAACCTGCTACTTGTGGTTTCATGCGTTGCATAATTGTACCAACAAATGGAGCTGCTTTTTCGACTAACATACCAACAATACCGCTTTTCTCTTTTTCGTATTCGCGTTTTTCGTCTTTAAACTCTTTACGTTCACGTTCAAATTGTTTACGTTCCCATTCAAGGTTATTAGCTTCTAATGCAGCGTGTATTTTACGCTCAAATAAATCATAATCCATAGCTGGCGCTGGAGTACCTGCCACTGATTGAATACCTGGTTTATTTGGATTGATATTTTGCCATGTATCAGAGAAACCACCTGTATTACCTTTTTTTGCGGTTCCTTGGATGTATAAGACTTGATTTTCAGACAATGCTAAAACTTCACGCATACGTTGTATTTCAGATTCAAAAGTAGCATCTTCATTCGACTTGAAAATGAAGTTATTAGCTTGCTTTTCGCGCGAGTTAGCAATTTTCCATTCAATAATTGAATTAAGATTAATCCAATTGATTAAGTTTTCTATTCCCGGATTGATCATAATTGTAAATTTTTATGCTTCGTACTCAGCGTTAATAAATACTTCCTTACCTGTGAAACCAGTTCCACCAATGCCACCGACTTGAACGTATGAATAAGTAAAGTCGAAAATAATATTAGCAAACTCTACAAATTCTAAATTTGGTATTTGGAATAGCAAAGGCAATGGTAAATTCTCAATCAATGCGTATCCGCTTTTTTGGAATGTTACATATAAGCTCTTTGCTTGAACATCGGTAATACCATCACCTAACGTTGGCGTTAGAGTAGGGTAGGTTACGTATAATTTTCGGAAACGCTTACCTGTCATTGTACGATTATCAGGCATAGCGTTTTTACCAGTGTTTGTAATGATAGGAATTGAAAAACCATCTACCATAGTGTTAGTAGTTATGTTTCTTGCGCTGTACATTGGTTCATCGTACCAAAATACGAGAATCACATATTGACCAACTTTGTTTGCATCTTCATTCAGTATGTATGAATTTTGCAAACTAATTTTTTGACAAATAGGAACTCGCACTCCTAAATTAGTAGCCACATCATAACGTAATAGTGGCATATCTTTAGTAGTATGCACGTTACCACTTTTAGAGGATAACGTCATAAATAAATCAGTAGTGTCGGCAACTGGTGTACCTGCTACGTTTGGCGTTAATGCGGTCATTATAACTGTATCAATGTACTTAATGTACTTGTCTTTCAAGTCCTCAATAAAGGGGAAATAATTATTACCGAGTGTTGAAATAGGTACAATTACGGTTTTGCATCCTGAAACTTTTTTCATATAAATTAAAAGTATAAAGTTAAACGAACAGTTATTTCGCCAGTTGTGGCATTGTATAAATAGGAATTTTTAAAGTCTATATCAAAATCATTGACTAGCATCGGTTGTATTTTTTTGCCTAATCCTAAACCATTAGCAAACAGCAAATCGCCTGGAACCATTCTAAAGACTTTACCGCTATCTTCACGTAAGTCTAGGTAGAAGTTGTTACCAACTTCAAAATAAGCCTCTATGGCTTTCGTACGTGCTCCTATACGGCGTATATACTCGTCAACGTAATCAGATAATTTTACAGATGATTTATCAGTAACAATTTTTACGGACAATTGACGATTAGAAATTTCAATATCGGGCGAAATGATATTATCATAGCTTACATATAATAACAAACATTTATCAGTAAATACGGTAGAGCCAATATACGTAATGTTTGAAAGTTTGAGCGAAATAATACTATCTACATAGAAACGCACATTACCGCGCGTATTACAATTAAGTGCATTCAGATTCTGTTGTATCTTTTTTCCATCTGAATTATACAACTCTAGATAGAAATTTCCCAACTCCGATTCATCTACTAATGTACGTGCATCAAATGGCGATAAGGTAGTTTCGCCAGTACGAGCCGACAAAATAGATAACCCATTAATCTTTTTACCTGAAAAATCAACTGATTCAGGTAAATAATAACGATTGTCAGAACCTAAATTGATTTGTACTAAATCTATGTTACTATGTATTTTCATATCAAAATCACTTTGTTAGTAGTATGCAGCTAAACCAATAGCTGCATACTTTGAATTTTGTAAAATCAAATTTTGATTACCATTGGCCGATAGCCTTGGCATTTGCATTTTTACCATCGAAATACTCACAACCGCCTTTTACAAGGATACCATCCATGTAAAATACGAGTACTGGAGTATAACCAGTAGTAGCTGGGAAAGTTAAACCAGCAGCATCGAAATTAATAGTTACTTTATGATCGCGTGTACCTGCAATTGTCAAACGAGGCATCAATAAATCAGAAGCAGCTAAAATATCCCATTCGCTGGCAATGTTTTCGTTAACAGCTGCATCGCTTGAATCCAAGATAAATGCTCCTTGTGTTTGTGGCACTTTCAAAAAGCGTTCAGTTGGATAAGAACCCAATAACACACCATTGTCAACAGTCCATACCAATTTGCCGTTGTACAAAGAATAAATATCTTTGTTTTCAAAACCTACAGCATGAACTGAAGGTAATGTACCATCGTTAATTGGAGGATAAGGAAAAAGAATTTCTGTACCAGGTTTAGTGGTTGATTGCAATGCAACAAACACACCAATAAAATTAGGTACAAATACATCGTTACGATCAAGTGAAACTTCACGTTGATTGGTTATGTTACTTTTTTTGATGTCAATAACATATTGTCCTACACCGTCTTTAATCGGTGTTTCGATGCGGATTTTGCTCTCTTCGGCATAAAGCGCACCCTTGCTAAATTCTTTAACTTCGGAATTTACTTTCTCGAAGCGTTGTCTACGTAAATCAGTTAATTGCATTTTTAAATTATGAATTAAGTTTGTAATAATTGAGGGAAAAATTAACCAACTAAATCAGCGGTTCCCGATACGCTTTTTTTAGCTTTTGCAGCATACATTGGTTTACCTGTACGCATAGCACCAACAGATGAAGCCATGAATCCACTAGCTCCTGGAGGCGGTGGTGTCGGAGGCGTTTCTTCTTGCATAAACGATGCAATTAGATTAGATACACCAACAGTAGAAACACCATCCATAGCAGCGCGCAAATAGCGATTATCTACCATAGAGCCACCAACAACACCTAAAACGATTTTACCTACGTGTACATAGGTTTCGTCAATAGGAGTACCAGCGGTTTTGTTGTAAGAAGTAACGGCAGCATCAATGGCCACGTTAGCAGCTCCACCAATACCAACATTCACTAAAGTATCCATGATACTTTGTTTTTTGAAAGGATTTTTCTTTGCCATCTTTTTTTATTTGTAATTTACGATTTTTTTCGTAAGTTCCTCACTTTTTTTATTCTCTCTTTTGCGAGCTTCGTTTTGTTTTTTAACGTCTGCTGCGCGTTTCAACCATTTTTCCTTAACAGCTACAGATGCAGTTGCTTTTGGTTTTTTTGGCATTGGTAACATTTTTAATTTTGCCATTTTTTCAATGAATTAAATTTGTATAAAAATTAGAGTTTTTAATGATGAGGCAACTCGATTAGCCTTTTATTTGTTTTTGTTTAGGTTGTTTCTTACCTTTTTTATTGTCTTGTTTTTGACATTCCGATAATACCTAATAGAGCAATACCGCCTAATAATGGTAATGATGCTGTACTAGTTTTACCTTGCTCTGGTGCTACCCATTCATCTTTAACCTGACTTATTCTAATATCATCAGTTGTAACCGTTTTTATATTAAATAATGCTAAAATAGCTTTTAGCAATTGATTTAAGAATGGAGCTAATAATCCAGCATTTTCCCAAATAGTATTTTCGGTAGCTGCTATACCCGGATCAGTATAAGTTTGACCAGTTGATACCTGAGTAATAACCCCATCTTTAGATGTTTGTTCGTATGCTTCATATAAATTGGTATTTGCATTATATCGGCTAGCATACCAAGCGCCATCCTTTGGTACACAATAACCGTATAGAGTACCATTGTCATCATACATAGCAGAATCAGCACTACCAATAACTTTACCTGATGCATCCATAATTTCGCCAGTATCAGACGAAACTTTATAACCTGAACTATCAGGAAATGTAAGTTTTGGATTGGCACCAATACCAAAAACTCCCTCACTCCAATTTTTACCGCGAACTGTTTGGCCTTGTGCTAAACGATAAACAACCTCAGATGGTTTCATACCGTAAATATCAATAATACATTGTTCTACGTAATTACGAACTTCATCGTAATTTCCACCAGCTTGATTGGCTATATTACGCATAAATTCGAGCTGGTATGCTCTTTTTTTGGTAATAATAGCGATTGCTTTAGCTGTACCGCAATATTTTAGATTCACCTCACTAATCCATGCATAAATAAGATTAGTGGCTGCACCTTTCAATTTTTCCTGTTGTGAACTCGTTAATGCCATATTACTGTTTTTTTTGTTTTTTTGAATCGTTTGATTTATAAAAGGCAAAAGCTAATAATCCTGCTGTACCTGTTATCAATCCTATGTTTGATTTTTTATCTTTGTTCTGTTTATCTTCAAGTCCCCAATCTTTTTCTTGTGGAATACCCATAGCCTCATCAGCTGGCTTGTCGTATTTAGCAACCATTACATCTCTAATAGCTGTTATAACGGATAATAATACAGTTAATACAGCGGATACAATAGCTAAAATAACAACTGTAGCTAATCCAATATCACCATATTCATTGCCTGATTCTTTTAGTTGTTTTAATTTAGCTGCTGGTGTCATTTTATATTCTAAGATTACGCCACGGTAAACCTTATTATAAACATCATCAGGGGAAAATAGTCCTTTTGTATTATCGAGGATCCATTGATATAGTTCTTGCTCTTTTTTATATCGCGCTTGAATGGTAGCACTGTACTTCTTAATTTCGGTAGCTGGAATAAAAAGATACAGAAAGTACATCCCTGAATTACTAATATATTCGGACATATTGGTAGGAGTACTACCAATAGATGAACTACAACTGAAATAATCCACAAAATTACGCTTAACTTCATAGGTCAGTCCGTTATAGTTATAAGCAATTATTTTTTCATACCACCATTTTTTAAACTGATCTTCATAGATAAACTCCATATCTTGGTAGTAACTATCCATGAATACAGCTATTAAACTATCCAAGTTTGCAGAACGTTCGGCATCATCTACAGAAATAGAGTTGAACATACGTTCTTTATACATGGTAGAAATGATAGAACCACATCTATGTAAATCGGCATCGCTGTCTTTAGCTAATTTAAGAGCTTCTAACGATACAATATACAAATCTAACTCATTGATAACATCGGCTTCGTTAATATCAGCTAGTACGTCCAATTCAGCTAATTTGGCATTGATTAAACCAATAATATAATTGGTAGCCATTGTATTATAGCATTCGGGAATAGGACCAGTCCAATAAGCGTATTTTGATGATTCTACATCTGTAACCTTACCAACTGAATCGGAAAGGCCACTTAACTGAACCATGTATAAACCTTGTTTTGCCATAATTAACCTATAACATCTAATTTTTTAGAAAAAGGACGCGCGTAATTATAAATCGGTGTACCTGTACTATCTTTTTCGACTGCATCAAAAATTACTTGATTTTCGGTGCCTGGATTAGCCACTACATACACATGAGTAAAAAAACGACCTCCGAAATTAACAAACCGAAATACAAACGGAATACCTAAACAATGCAAGCACGCTGCGAAAAATATACTAAAACTTTTACAGTCGCCATTACCATCGGCCAATAAACGCGCTGGCGTTTTAAAGAACTGGTAATTCTGCTTATCTAATTGGTACACAATATTTTCATTAAAATACTCCCAAATAGTTTCACATTGCGTTTGATAATCACAATCTACTATGTTTTCAACCAATTCAGATGGTTGGTTTTTGTACTGGTGATAAGTTGTAACAATAGCAGATATAATATCATTGTTTGAGCCAACGCCCAAATAATTTTGTTTAAATTGTGCTCTCATTATTGAAAATCAGCAATAGTAAATTCTTGATTAAATGGTACTGCTTTATCCGATACATCTAGCGTTCCATCAATGGCCAATACCCAATTGGTTAAAGAACCACGCATTATTTGATCATACATAGAGTTTGATATATCAGCATAGCTCAATTTCACTAGAATGGTAATCTGATTAACCGATTTTTTATAGAATGGTCGATTGATTGGGTAATTGATTGTACCTACTTTTTCGCCATTCATTAAAATATTACCGCGTAAATTACCAATATTAAATGTTACAATGGTAGGATTATATACCTCAAATACTACCGCTAGTGTAATATCTTTTTCGGTAAGAATGCGTAATTCAGCCCATTTAACACGCCAAACCAACTTATCCCATAATTCTTTAGCACGTAATAGGATTAAACCTAAAAAGGAACCTGTAATTACTAATGCTGGTACATATTTTTTCATATTTTTGAAATTACCATGCTCCATAATTTTGTCCAGTAGCTTTTACGGCTCCTGAACCGTTGTATTTAGCAACACCAAGTACTTGATCATCCTGTTGATGATTTTTAATATCGGATGCTGTAGCTAATATTACATAACCAACATTTGCTCTAGCCGACACGGTAGAACCTTTTTTATTGAATGCATTTCGAATTTTTTCACGATCTCCTTTGTTTTCTACAAACACGAAATCGTTGCGTCCTGATAGCTGTATAGCATAATCACTTTTGGGAGCAATAGTGAATGTATTATCTGTACCAGCTGTAAACAGATTTAGGCCTACGCCATCAATATAAGCCTGACAACGTATTTGTTTAACTTTAAGTGGAATAATATCGGAATTGTGGAAAGTTACTGAAAATTCAGCATTCCAATACTTATCAACAATATTTTTGAGTGAAATATGTACAGATGTGCATTTGAGGTATTCGGTCACATCATACTTTTTGTCGCCCTCCTCAATCTTATTTTCGAAGTATGTTTGCTGATTGTCTATTTTATCAGTCAATGATTTTTTCAAATCACTGATTGTTTCCTTAGCTTTTTTGGAGCTGGAAATTGCATAAATGAAAGCTGCTATACCTGTAACTGTAAGTATGTCCATAAATTGATTATTTTAAGCACTACAAAGATACTACATATATTACGCTATGGTACAAATAATTACTGCAAAAATTACAAAAAAAATACTAGCAATTTCACAACGGCCAGTACCCTAATAAACACCAAAAATGTATAACAAGCAATTTATTTCTTTATTTGTTCAATGAAATGAGTAATGTATACTGGTTGACCAATAATATCTACTCCTATTTGATAGGTTACTTTTATCATAGCATTAATTATTATTGGATTAGAAATAGATAGGAATGGTATTTTTGTCTGTTAGGATCATTATAATTCCACCAATAATAACAATATGCTCTAGCTTTAAAATTTTGTACAGCTTCGGTATACGACATTTTAAAAATTTTTTGTATTTCTGAAGAACTAGTTCTAATTTTAAAAGTTTGACCAATAACAACTCTTAATCTAAAACAAATATATATCTCATCTATTTTATCATCAAATGAACGTGATAATAAACGTAACCGAATGCTTTTGCAGTATTTAGATGCAAGCAAAGCAACAAACCATTTTTTAGGTAAAATATACGCTAGTAGTTGTAATAGTTTCATGGTCTTATTCTTTAACGATTAGATTACTTTCAATACCGAAATAATTAACCAGGTCTGAAACAAGAAGCAACTTTGGCTTTTCCTTTTTTAGTGAGGTTCTGAGTTGGTCCATGTAATAGTATGCACTACGCTCGCTTATGTTTGGAATTAGCTGCTGGCATATCTTTGCCGTTAATTTCTCATTCAAATTAATTGATACTGGCATAATTCTAATTTTTAATGTTTACTACGAACTATTAAATATCACTGCAAAGATAGTAATAAATTTCTAACTATCACTATTTTAATCATTTTTTTTAGAAAAAAGTTCGTTTTTTTTTTCTTCAATAGTTCTTTTAAAATTCAATTGTAATACTGGAGTATGTACTTACTATAGAAATATAGGGTACGTACCTAGTAAAAACACTCGTATTTTTATATAAATTGAATGGTTATATTATAAAATCCTATGCAGTAAAATGGTGTTTCTGTGCAGTAAATCGGTTGTTCTATGCAGTAAAACGGTGTTTCTATGCAGTAACTATAAAAACGCTAAATTATTTATTTTTAGGTAGTTAATATGAAATAGATATTGATAAACAATATATTTACTGCATAACTTCGTAGAAAGTAGTAACATATATTGTATGTAAAAAAATATTATTAGAAAAATTGAGCAGAAACAAGTTATGTATTTTTCTATGCAGTTGTGCAGTAAACGGCTTAATTATTTGAGTAATAATTATTTATTTACTGCACAGAGCATAAAATCCTATGCAGTAACTGCACATGTCTATGCAGTAATGCAGTGCCGCGTTTCTTTCCTTTTCCTATAAGTATTTGATTTTTAATTATTTATAAAATGTACTGCACAACTTCATTTTGCTGACTATTTTAGGGGGAGAGGGGAAATAATAAAAAAATGGAGTTTGAAAAGGTAAGCCCCCTAATTCTGACGAATTAGAGGGCTTTATTTTGCGTTGTTTCGGCTTATCATAACAAAGTAATAGCGTGTGCGAGTAGCACACGCTATTACTTTGTTAGTTTGCGCCTACACGAACGCTCGCATGAGTGATGGACTATTCAGCCATTAAAACGGCTGATAACACTTCATTTCCGCAATTAAAACTGCGGAAATTACGGTGTTATCGGCAATTGTGAAAAAGCCGTTCTGGTTAAAGTCCGCAATACTCTGAATCGCATTCTGTGAAATCGTCAAATGCAAACTCTTGCTGAAATCTGTAATTTTTAATCCGTTCATAAGTAATTCCGTTTTTAAAAGTTCGTGTTGCATACCCTGTATTCATTTCTTGTTTTACAAACCATTCGTATTTTTCTGGGTGCATTTTGCTCATAAGATTTAATAAAATTTCATTCCTATGAAAACACCCTATACAATTGTTCATATAAGCAAATCGAACTGGTTTATCTTTCCAAAATTCGACTATATTATCTTTGAATATCCTGTCTGCAATTAATGGGTAAGTTTGCTTTTGCCATTCAATTTCTTTCCATTTTTTACGTCCATTTTTGGAATATCCTACAATATCTTTGAAGGTATTAAATCCATTTTTACTTTGCTTTAAAATAGATTTTTCAGCCCTTCTGGTTTCATTTGCCCTATATCCTATTCGCATTTCAATTGGTTCGCTAAAGTTATTTTTTCACCAATTATAAAGCGGAACTAATTTCATCTCGGTAGTGCAAAATCTTTGAGTTACGTTTGGCAAATAACGTTTTCCATTTCTGTCCGTTATTTCGTCAAATGTTTTACCACTTACCCAATCAATTTTTTTACCGATATATTGCTCTAAATCTAAAATGGTATTTATTATCATATCGTCCTCAAGCGTTCCGATAAATTCAGTTCCTATTTTATCCGAAACTATTTGTCGTACTTTTTTGTCTGGGTACAAACAATTAATATCCGAAGTGCGAACTAAAGCAAATACATTAAAATCTGCTGGATAGTTTGCTGCTATGTAGCTACTTGTTTGTCCACCTGAAAGGCTGTTTACTGTTATCATATTTTAATTTTAAATTTTTCAATTGTTTTCATAAGTTATTAAGTATTAAATAGTTTTATCTTTCATAAACGCCATCCATATTGTTTTAGCCTGTCTACCAGTTGTGTGACCAAATAGAGGTTTATATGGAATAATTTCAAGAATTTCAGACGATTTAATTTCTGATTCATTCCATTTAAAAATAAGTGTTCCATTTGGCTTTAAAACTCGCATACATTCTTCAAACCCTTTTGATATTACTTCTTTCCAGTTATTAGGAAGTTTACCGTACTTTTTCGCCATCCAACTTGTATCTCCGAGTGTTTTAAGGTGTGGAGGGTCAAATACTACCATAAAAAAAGAATTATCTTCTAATGGCAAATCTGTGAAGTCGGCTACAATATCAGGTTTTACATCAATGGTTCTTAAGCCACTTTTACAACTGCTATCTTTAGCTATTACTGTTTCACTTCGCTTGTCGATAAATAATACGTTCGGATTCTCTTTGTCAAACCAAAACATTTTTGAGCCACAGCAAACGTCGATTATTTGTTTTTTCATAATACTAAAAATTTAAAGATTGTTGTTTAGCTTTTCCATATACTACGGCCGAGGGATAAATTACGAGCAAGTCGTCGGTACTACGATAGGTACAGTATGGGATGTTTTTTAGTCGGCAGTACTTTTGACAGTATTCTGAAAAGTGTTTTTGCTTGAATTTAATGTTATCGTAATCGCTGTATTTTTCAGTAAATGATAAGAAAAGCGTTTTCTTTACAAATTCGTGTTCTAGGCGATTTTCTGTGTATTCTGATAGTTGGTCACTAAACCAATAAACAAAGTCCTCAGGAAGCGATTCTAGCAGCGTACGGTTGCTGTAATTTAGTTCTTGTGCTTCTATTAATCCACATGATAAGTAAGTTTGTGCACAGCGTACCATGAAAGAGTAGAACTGGTTCCAATCATCAGTGGTAAATGCAGATTCAAAAAAACGTTTTCCGAATTTAGCCTCAGGTCTGAATTTATCGGAATAGTAATTTGCGAGTTCAAATACTACCACACGTCTACGGTCTGATGCCGATTTTAAGTCAATGGTATGATTTATTGATACCATTATTTTGAGCAGTTTTACAATTGGATCAGAGTAATTTTTACGTATTGTTGCGCCATCGGTTACATCATTGTATATATCATCCAATTTCATGCGTTTATCGGTATCTTCCAAATGCAATAATGTAGTTGATATATTAGCGCCTGAATAGCGTGTATCCTTTGAAAAATCCCGATTTTTACATGGAACTGATACATAACGTGTATCATTGCGAGAACGATTAAGAACCTGGTCTAATGCTTTACCAAGCAAACCTTTACCAGTACCGCCAGCAGCCTCACCAGTTTCATTAATATTTACATCGGTTAGTAATACCGCGCGTAAATCGCACTCGTAGAAATCGTGCATTAGATAACCAAGCATCGACATAAGCGATTTTTTACGATTTTCTTTGTTGTCGGTAATATCATTAACAAATGTTTCAAAAATGCCCTCGGTTTCGGTATAGGTAAAATCACGATCAATTACGGAGCTATTCCAAATATAACCTTGTAAATCTTTATAATCTAAGTAATTGATTGTATCAGGTTTAATTTCAACAACTGTATTTTCAAAGAAAAAGTACTTTGTATTGGCATTTTCTTTTACAAATGTAATTGCTTCTACTGGTCGTAAACGCCCAAGATTGGCACCGAAATAGGTCATTAAACTACGATACATAACCGATTGTATGTATTTACCAGTAATAGTAAATTCCTTTTCATTACGGCCATCAGATAGTGATACTACTCTATCAGGAAGTGCCAACAAATAATCCTCGAATGCATCAATAATCATTTGTTCGCCCGTTAGTTCGATACGTGTTTTTTTGGCAGAAACAAAAATAGATGAAACGCCAATATCGTATCTGTAGAAATTGAGTAGCTTTATTTTCTCAATTATTTTGAGCCTATCCAAACGAAGGTCTAAAATACCATCTTTTAACTGTGCTGTGTAGAAATCATGTAGGTATTTTATTTCGTCTTCATCTGTTGGTGTGCTTGTTATATTTTTTGGTAATTTCATAATTTTGAGTATAAATTTCCTATTGCTTGTAATCTTATGATCGTTGGTATATCTTCTTTTCTGAAAGAAATATAGTCAATTAAAGACGTAGATTCGATAAATTCCTGTTGTAAATCAGCCGGTAATGTTTCTAAAAATTCATATTGTGCTATAATAAATTTAATCTCTTTTTCAATACGATCAATTTCTCTAGGTAGATTAAATTCTGTAATCTGATTCATGAAACCTGATTTACAAACATCTCTAATTAATGGCCTGTAAGGAATAGGAATTTTAACGATCCATTTAGGAATTGGTAAAAAAGATAGTAGATAATTAATGGTGTTATTTTTAAAATCTACAATAGGTATTTTCCGTTGATCTAACAATACATCATTACTTATATGATAAAATGCTAGAATAGTATTGATTATGTCCTCACTTTCACGAGTATAAGGCGTTACACCATTTTTATTGACTAATTGCTGATTACGATTAATCAACTTCTGAATTGCTTGTTCGATAGTCATATTTTAGTGTTGTTTTAAAGTTAAAATATATACCTCAAATATCATGTTATAAATTGATTGTGTGTATATTATCTTGGTATATATTTTAACAAATTAGGATTGATAATCGTCTTTCTCGACCATCGAAGCTATAATTTTCTCTTTGGCATCTATTATAGCATTCTTGTCTTTAATGATAGCTCGATAAATAATTAGTACATTCAAACATGCTAAATTAGATGTAATTAATACAGTGATTATTAGTACTTCCATAGTTTAAAATTTTGCTGGTTGATAAACTGGAATTTCTGATAAAATCAGGTCAATTTCTTGAATGGCCGATTCGTCATTAATTCTGATAATGAGTGTGTCAATAACTGAATCTTCTAGGTGTCTTATTTCAAGAACTTGTACTTTATGCTTACAATCATTTTTTATTCTATCAGCTAGAATATGGGCAGAAATTTGGCGTAATCTATCTGTATTTATAGATAGTACATTCGTCGCAGGAGTATACGTTTTCATAGACTTTGGTATTAAAAAGGTTAGTACTTATTTCATTAATAGTTTGTTTCTTTGATAGTGATGGTTCTAGTGTACCATTGAACCATTTACTTAAACAAGTGCGCGAAACTTGGCATTGTTCTTTAACTTCGTGCTTAAATTTAATATAATCATTATATTTAAGTGAACTTACATAATTAAATAACTCAGGAATGATAATAGTGGTTTGTTCCATAGCAATAAATTTATATTGTTTACACTGTAAAGTAAATACATTCTATTTTAATGTACACTATAAAAAGAGAAAAAAAATAGCTTACTATGTTATTTTAGATAATGTCTAAATAATAAATATAGTAAGCTACTGAATTATAAATACATAAAAAATCCTCTAGTAAAATAATTACTAGAGGATTTTATTTGCCAGTTAATTGTTTACTTTCCCTTGGTACTCGATAAAGAAACTGGACTTATTTGCTTTTTTTAGAGTTGAACTGGTAACAACTATTTTTAATATTCTTGGTAGATTGTGCTGCAAAGATAATACATATTTGAAAGTATAGTACTAAAATGTACTGCAAAAATTACAAAATGTATTATTTCAGTTTAACGAATATTACATTGTCACCGCCTGCTGGTTGAACCTCATCAATAAATGGTTGACGTTCAAGGAAACTAATATCGGCATTATAACCTTGTAAATCTTTGGCTTTACTACGTATGTATAGTTTCTTTCCGTACGACTTCCAAAGGCTGCCAAATGGTTCTACTAGTTCGAAATCTTTATCGTTGAAATAATGACTGAATTTCTTTTCAACAGCTGATGTATCAATAGCTCCAACCGATTCGGTTTTCTTTTTCTTTAGTACCAGGAATGTACCAACGGCTGCTAAAACACCAACCAACAAATTTTCATTTTTCATAACTAGTTATTTTTTGCGTATAATAATAATCCTAATAGAGCTAAACCGAGCGCATACTGTTTTACTTGTGGGCTTTCGAGTTTACCGAGTGCCTGGCTTGTGAAGTGTTCACAATTGTATGAAACTACATTGTACGGCTTATCTTTGTTTGTTTCGTAATAGCTTTTAATTTCGTCGTCCGATAAATCAACATAAACCGATTTAATCAATTTGCGATCACTCATAAATGCTGCTAGCGGTTCCATTACTGGATGGCCTATAGTCCGGGAGTTATGAACTACGTATTCTTTGCCATCGTTCATAAATGCTAATGCAACGTGCCTAATGAACGGCTTCGACTGAGTAACTAGCAATTGTGCCATTTTACTTGAACACTTTAATGATTCGAATAATAAGAGCGATAACAAGTACTAAACTTAACAGAATACCAAGTGTAAAGAAAAATTCTTGAAACTTATTCATTTTAGCTACTACCTTGGTATTATTAACGGTAACTATATTGTTCTTAATAATAGTATCCGTTTTAAGCCCCTCACGGTACTGTATACGCCATTTAATTGTATTCTGATATACTGTATCATTTTTAGTAAATAAATGGACTGTGTCGCTCACAAACAAATATACGCTATCTTTTTGAATAGTTCGTACCGTATCACTTTTTATTACGATTCGTTCCTTTAGCGGTTGTACCGATTTGCATCCTACCAATACCATTAGTACGAGTATTGCAATTAGGCGTATAGCAGGCAACCTCTTGAAGTTTAGTAATTGTTTCATTGAGCTTTTCGTTTATGTCTTGTAAAAAATCGTTTTGCTTATTAGCTATATCTTGCGCGCCACTGGCTAACTCTTGTTTCTCTTTTTTCAAAGAGGTTATTTTAGTGGCCAATATAGTAATAATACTAGAACCGCCAGCTAATGAAATGAGGTTGATTATTTCTGCTAATTCCATACATTCACTATTAAGATATGGCTACAACCCACCCTTTAGCCTCCGCCAATGCTTTTACTGTGGCTGCCTCTGAATCTACCATACTTAAATACAAATTACCACTTGTAACAGTAGGTAAGTTTGTAGCAAAGTTTGTAGCCTCTGTGCCATCACTCATAAATGGATTACCACCCACATTTAAATCTGTAAGTGCTGTATTAGCTGATAGGTCTAATTCAGTCAATTGATTTACGTTACAATATAAATCTGTAAGTGCTGTATTAGCTGATAGGTCTAATTCAGTCAATTGATTTACGTTACAATATAAATCTGTAAGTGCTGTATTAGCTGATAGGTCTAATTCAGTCAATTGATTGTCCTCACAATGTAACT
>Ga0265295_1004494_pt1 | contig 18714 bp, 6 predicted proteins | sample Munlansysbiofilm_FD_192503 | JGI IMG/M metagenome (GOLD analysis project Ga0265295, IMG submission 192503) | Leachate microbial communities from a municipal landfill in Southern Ontario, Canada - Methane capture system biofilm | ecosystem: Engineered > Solid waste > Landfill > Unclassified ...
GTCGCAACGGCGTATCTACCTAATTATCTTGCATGGATGAGGCTTTTTGAAACGGAGGAACTGTCTGAGAAGGCATGGCTAAGTATCGCAATAAATGCAGACCAACAGAGGATGCAAACATAGCCATATAATACCAGCACTGTGAGTTACACCCAAGGGAAAGCTGTGCTTTCCGCGCTATCCATCCCCGCACTAAAAGTACGGGGCTTTTCGCGCAAAACTAGGTAAAGCTAGAGAGCGCTTATAGGTTTTTTAACAGCAGTAACGGGTACAGTTTTATATTTCTTAGCAGTGCAGCCAAGTCACAGCTGTAACGCATTACCGCTAAAGCGAAGTTAGGACAATGCGAATTACAGTGCTATTTATATTACCAAGCTATCTTATCTAAGGTATCGGTAACAGTGTTAAGCGCTGTTTGCCATAGGCTGCGTTGATCTCTTTATAGGTCACCGGCAATGGATATAAGCGTCCTGCAATATTCTTGGGTAATTGGTAATACGGGCTGTAAGAGTTATCTGCTTGTCCGCTAAAACTGGCGGCAGAAACAGGTATAGCCCGTGAGAAATCTACCAATAACGTTTGGCTGGTACTGAGTTGCTCCGCTGCAGGCTGGCCAAGGGCTTGTCGACTACTGAGTAAGCTGTCCAGTAAAAACTGCGCTTTAGATGTTGCTAGGCCCTGCCAAAAAGGACTGTCATCACGTCCGAGTAAATGATCCAACCAAGCCGGGTAGCTGTGCTGGTTATGTAGGGAAAATCCCTGCTGCAAGCTGTTGGGTAATCCTTGTAATTCCTGCTTAAACAATTGTTCCTCAGTCTGCTTTAACCAATGCGCTAACCATTTTTCATCTGCTTTAGATAAGGGTTGCTGTGCATTAATCGCCAAGAAGTCACGCAGTGCCTGTTGAGTGGTGATGCGTTGCTGAGTGGGCAGTTTTTTTAGCGTCTGGTTTAGCGCTTCAGGCATCCCTGCGCCATTGAGCATCTGTTGCAACTGCGTGATTAACCACGGCCGTTGTTGCGCGTTATTCTGCAGAGCTATTTTGGCTGATACCGGTTTTTTAGCTAATTGCAGTGCGAGATTTTCAGCGCGCTCGGGGTTCGCCCAACTGCTGGATAATTGCATGCCATAGCCCGGTTGCGTCAAACGTTGGTTAGCCGCACTCAGCCAGCCCTGCTGTGGGTCTTGATCATAAGGGTAGAGCATGGGATCAGCATAACCTTCCCAAGCGATTGAGTTGTCCCAGCCTGCTGATGGTAATAAGCCACGACTGTTACGACGATTCGGATAGCTGCCGGTGACTTGCCAAGCCGTATGCTTGGCATCTGCCAATAAGACGTTGGCGGGGAGGGTGCGTAAGTCCGGCAGTACTTGCGTCGCACGCTCAACTGATGCGCTGCGTAATAGCTGCCACATCACTTCTAAACTGCGGTCATCGCTATGACTGGCGCGTTGCAAGGCTAAACCAAAACCATTGTTATGTTGGCTGGGTAATGCACTTAATAAGGGGCCGTGTGCAGTGCGATAGAGCGCTTCACGCACCGGCTGTTGGCCACGAATCACAAAGGTTTCCATACGTTGTTGTGCAGGCTGCCATTGTCCATTGCTGAGGTATTCCAAGCGACCTTTTTGCTGGCGCAGCTTCTCAATAAAGACGTCCTGCGTATCGGCCATCACCGCGCTGATGCTGTAGGCCAGCTTGCCATTAAATCCTGAGATTAATAACGGCACACCGGGGATGCTTAAACCAGCCGCTTTTAATTGTGGCGAATGTAAATTCACCCAGCTATAGAGTGCTGGCGCAGTGGTGTCTGCAGCTGTCGGCGACTTACTCTGTAACGTATTCAGCGCTAATAGATTACGGCGACTGACCGTCTGCTGTGCATTGCTGACCCAACTTGTAGCCAGTGGCGCGCGCATGCTATTGACGCTAGCAAACTGGTTTAGCGTGTCGAGCAAGTGCAGCGTATTAGCGCGCAAGGCAGGGTTGCTAATCGCTGAGCTGGCTGAGGTTAACAGCTTGTCAGAGTCATTCAGCGCTAAGGGCTCATCAGGATAGATCGGAAATAACCATGGCAGTTTCTGTTGATCTAGGTGCTGAGCCGTTGCTAAGGCTAAAATTTCTTCGGGGAGATTTCCGCTTTGGCTGAAGCTAAATAAAGCAAACAGCAAAGCACTGTCTTCGGCTTTCCAGTACTCAGGCTGATAGTTCGCACGAGCCAGATCGGGTGGCAGCGTATCGCGCATTTGATAGATATACGCATTGATGCCGCGCGCATAAATTTCAAAGTAGGTTTGCAGGTTTTTAGGTGTGTTTTTATACAGCGTCTGTGCATCGTTAGATAAGTTAATCGAGCGCATTAAACGGTCAAGATTGAGCATCTCAGCGCCGTGCAGTTCCGCTAAACGCCCTTGCGCTAATAAACGCAGTTGCACCATTTGTGTCAGTCGATCACTGGCGTGGCTGTAGCCAAAAGTAAACAATAGATCATGAAAATTGTTGGCCTCAATGATCGGCATGCCGGCTGGGTTTTTACCAATATGACTGGGTTGCGCCACACCGCGTACACGCACTGTGGCATTGTCGGCAACCACGCTACTTGCTGCCCGCTGCTCGAGAAGATGGCAGCCCGATAAGCTGCTTAGCGTACCCAGCAGCAACGCCCCACCTAATGTAGGCAACGAAAATGAGGGTAACCACGATAAGCGGCGCAGGGTAAAGGTCGGCATAGTTCAAAACTCAAGTCAGAGGGCTAAGCGGGCAGCTGATCAAATCTGCGAGCGCCTATTGTACGGTGTTAACTGTTATCCTTGACACTCTTTTGCGCGGCTTGTTCCACAAGACTGCAGCAGAAGATCACTTGGGCGCAAAGGGCATCATAAAACCAGTTTAAAATGCAGTTTACGCCTCAGTACATTTAGAAATAACAGCGCAGAGCTTGGTGCAGATCGGCTGATGCGTTTTATAGATAGCATTATTGATTGATAAGGGTAGGCAGCGTGTTGCAAACAGAAAAACAGTATGTAGAGTGGCAAGAAAATGAAACAGCACGCCATGCCCGCTGGTTGTCAGAAAACCAGCAGTCACCGCCCGCACGTATTGTCTTGGTAGATGATGAAACCACAGCGGATGATGCCTATCGTTTTGCCTGTGAAGGCACCTCCATGCTGTGGCAGGGCGACTTTCATAATGCGCGGCAATTATTGCAAGCGCTGGCCCGTCGTATCGACCGCACTGAACTGCGCAAAGTCAGCAAAGCGACCAAGTCAAAGCAGAAGCAGGCAGGTCCTGTGGTGATTCCTAACTTATTTCACCAGCAACGCCAAGTTCAAGCACAGCGCTCACGGGTGTTGAGTCGGTTGTTATTAGAGCTGGATGCGGGTTACATCAGCCGTTTGCGCCGTGCTCCAGAGTTTAGCGCTGCCTGCACTGCAGCCTTTGGCGAATTGGATGAGCCGTGCTTGATGTCATTTCGTGATTTACAGGGTGCATTAGGTGCAGCGCAGTGGCGTGAAAAGGGTGTACCGATTCCAAGTTTAGATCTGTCCGTTTTTCCGCATTACGGTGTCTTTGCCCCCACGCGCCATGAATATGTCCAGTTGATGCTCGATGCACCGCTGCCTGCATCACACGACCTTGCTTTTGATATCGGTACCGGCACCGGCTTGCTGGCGATTATTTTAGCGCAACGTGGCGTTAAACAAGTGATTGCCACCGACTTAAACCCACGCGCTTTAGCTTGCGCCCGAGATAATATTCAGCGCTTAGACTTACCCGCAATCGAGGTGCAAGAAGCAGATTTGTTTCCCACTGAACAACCGCGTGCAAACTTGATTGTCTGCAATCCACCCTGGCTGCCAGCAAAGCCCAGTTCAGCGCTGGAGTATGCGGTGTACGATGCTAAGAGCGCGATGTTGCGTGGCTTTTTGCAGGGTGCGACCGCGCATTTAGCCGATCAAGGTGAAGTCTGGTTGATCTTTTCAGACTTGGCCGAGCACCTAGAATTACGCACTCGCGACGAGTTTTTAGGCTGGATTGCCGAGGCGGGTTTAGAGGTTAAATACTGTCTGGATACGCAGCCTAAGCATGGCCGGAGTCAGGACACTACCGATCCGCTATTTGCCGCGCGCAGTGCCGAAGTGACGTCCTTGTGGTGTTTAATAGCTCAAGCTTAATCTGCTTTAAGCTTCTTATACAGTGGGTGCAGCCTCTAGTGCTGCGCCCATATGCATCCATATGGGCAAAATTATCGTTTAATAGCAGCTTGTTTAAGTACTGGTCTCGATTTTGAGACTTGCGTCACTTAAATACTTTTGCGCATTTGTACTATCTGTACTTCAATCATTGTCTATTGGCAGACAGTATTGATGGATAGGCAGGAACGCTATGTGGTTAAAAGCATATGGATATGCTGTGTTATGTTTTATATGTATTTCAAGTGCACTGGCGCAGACGCTGCCAGCAGACCGAGAGCTGTTGCGTGAGCGACAAGAGCGCTTACTGCAAGAGCAGCAGCGCCGCTTAGATACACTGCAAACCCTTCCAGGAAAAGCACTCAGTGCACCCAGTGTGCCGGTAGATGACAGTGCCGATTGTTTGCAGGTCAACAGCATTGAAATCAGCGGCGCGCATCTTTTATCTGTGCGCCAGCGTGCAGCATTAATCCAACCCTTTGTTAAACAGTGCTTAACTGCCAGCGACCTGAATCGTTTGCTTAGCGAGATTACTCATGCCTATCTCAAACGTGGTTACGTCACTACGCGCGCCTATTTACCGCCGCAAAATTTACACAATGCTGTGCTACAGATTCAAGTCATTGAAGGGCGTTTGGAAAGTTTTAAAAGCAGTGATTTAAGCAGCGATTTAGAAATTTCTATGAGTTCTCCAGCACGCATGGGCGATCGCTTAAACTTACGCGAACTTGAACAACTGATTGATCAACTGTCGCGCTTACCTTCACGCCCCGTCACTTTAGAGCTGAGCCCGGGTGAAAAGGTCGGCGGTAGTCATGTGCTCTTGCAAGGACAAAAGCTCAAGCCGTGGCGCGTGGCTTTAAATCGACATAACGATGGTCAGCGCAGTACCGGTGAACAACAATGGGGGCTCAATTTAGCCTGGGACAGCCCGCTGGGTTTGGCTGATCAACTGAATCTACATGGCAGTGGTGACACCGTCAGTGATCGCTATAAGCATTCAGCAGCGCATGGTTTAAGTTACAGCCTGCCATATGGCTGGTGGACGTTGAATTATTTTTATAATCACAGTTATTACCGCTCTCAAACTATGCTGCAAGGGTTCTCGTTTTTACTGGATGGTGTCAGCAGCACACAAACACTGACTGCTGAACGTGTCTTGCATCGTGATGCGGTCAGTAAAACGGCTGTTGGCGTGGGCCTGAATCATGTGCGCAGTCGTAACTATTTGGATCATCATCGTTTAGATGTCTCCAGTCAGCGTCTGACTGAACAGCAACTGAGCTTTAACCATGGGCGGCGAGTCGGTCCAGCCTTTATCAACCTTGATCTAGGCTACCAGCGTGGTATTGGCGCATTGGATGCACAGCGCTCTGGCAACCCCCACAAAGGTGAGCCGGTGGCGCGCTATAAAAAATACACCCTCACGGCCAGTTATTTACATCCATTTCAATTGTTGGGCGAGCGCTTAAGTTTTGACAGCGTCTTTAGTGCGCAACGCAGTGAAGATGTGTTGTTTAGCCCGCAGCGTTTTAGCTTGGGTGGACTGTATTCTATTCGAGGTTTGAAAGAGCAATCGGTCACCGGCGACAGTGGTTATTATTTACGCAATCAATTGCGCTGGACGCGGCCTGTAACTTGGGATTGGTTGCGACCTGTTGCACATGAATACAGTCTCACTGCGGCATACGATATGGGTGCGATTCGTGGTGATCAATACAATCACGAGCAAAGCGGACGCTTAGCCAGTCAGGCCTTTGAATTGAGTGCACGCGGCAAACATATGGCGCTCTCGGTCACCGCAGCGCACACACTGTCTCGCCCCAATGCTATTGAGCGCAAAGAACATCCAGTGTATTTCCGATTTGATGTGTTTTTCTGAAAAGGATTTCAGTATGCAGACGCACAGCCGTTTATTTAAAGCTATGGCCCAGACACTTGTTGGGGTGATGTCGATGCAGCCCTTATTGAGCATGGCTGCAGATTTGCGTGTGGATGCCAGTGCTGGCGGTACTGCCTATATAACTCAGGCAGGTAATGGCGTACCGATGGTGATTATTGCCAAACCGAATGAGAAAGGCTTATCGCACAATAAATTTAGCGCTTATAACGTTGATCAACAAGGACTCATTTTAAATAACAGTACGCAAAAATACACACAAACTGCGTTGAGCGGCACTATTATTGGTAATGGTTACTTACAGGGTCAGCCGGCACAGCTGATTCTGAATGAAGTCACTGGCGGGCAGGCCAGCCAGTTAAAGGGTTACACCGAAGTGGCGGGTCATCAGGCGCATGTAGTGGTTGCTAACCCACATGGCATGACCTGTGATGGGTGTGGTTTTATTAATACGCCACACGTCTCATTGGCGACTGGACAGCCGATCATTGAACAGGGCCGGCTAGCGCGTTATGAAGTGTCTGATGGGCAGATTGAGATTGCTGGCGCAGGATTGAATGCGACGAATATCAGTCAATTTGATCTCATTACACGCAGCGCAAAAATCAATGCTGAGTTGTATGCCAATCAGCTCAATATCGTCACGGGCCGCAACAGCGTTGATGCGCACACTCTAGATGCTACTGCTAAAACAGACCGTGTAGCAGGTCAACCTCATTTGGCCATTGATAGTTCAGCGCTGGGTGGTATGTATGCCGGTGCCATTCGATTAGTGGGTACCGAAGCTGGCGTAGGCGTAAAACTGTCTGGCGATATGGCGGCCAGTGCCGGAGATATTCAAATTGAGACCAGCGGTAAGCTGAGTTTGGCGCGTGTCAGCGCGCAGCAGCAGATTAAAATGCATGCTGCTGAGATTGATTTAACTGCGCAAATTTATGCGGCTGATCACATCGATATCCAAGCGCAAAAACTGACCAATAAAAATACTCTATTAGCGGCTAATGGCATTGATTTGACTGTCGAGCAGATTGATAACCCAGGTTTAATAGAAGCTGGCCTGCAGGCCGATAACACCTTAAATTCAAGCGCTGATATACGCATAACAAGCACCACTCTGAATAACAGCGGCAGTGTTATTGCTAGCCGTGATTTGCAGATTGATTCCAAAGAGCAGGTATCGAATCAGGTAGGTCAGCTTGTAGCTGATACAGGCTTAACCCTCAATACCCAGCAGCTGGATAACCAGCAAGGACTGATAACAGCGGCCGGTACGGTTGCTGTGTCCGCACAACAGATTGATAACCTCCACCAAGGTGAAATCTCCAGCCAGCAGCAGCTCACAGTACGCACTGACATATTGGATAATAGCGACAGTGGCCGCGTGATTGGCGAGGCTGATGTGTTGATTAGCGCCCAAACACTGGATAACCACCAGTCAGGGATTGTTGTTGCGGATAACAGCTTAACGATCCGTGCTGATCATATTGATAACCGCGCTGATGGTTTGCTACTCAGTCATGGCGTTTTGGATGCGGTAGCTCATCAGTTTAATAACCAGCAAGGCAGTCTGATCGCTGATGCAGGAATGATGCTGCAAGGCCATACCCTGAATAATGATACCGGGCGTATCGCTAGCCAAAATACTGTTCTATTGGATCACGCGCAGCTCAGCAATGCCCAAGGACTGATCAGCGCAGGAGCAGCACTCAATATTCAAGCCGAGCAACTGGATAATCAACATCAGGGTGTGATTGTCAGTGATGGGGTGCTGAGCATGTACGCCAACCAGTTTAATAATTACGATCAAGGATTGCTTATCAGCCAAGGTGCCTTACACGCACAACTCAATCAACTTGATCAGCACCAAGGCGGTCAGTTGATCAGTGCAGATAGTATTCATCTCAATTTATCAGGTGGCAATCTGAATAATAGCCAAGGTGGATTGCTATATGCACCACAGTTGCACCTAGAGCAGGTCGCTGTACTGAATAACAGTCAGGGCGGTGAGGTGTCGTCACCGGGCAACTTACTTGTAAGTGCACAGCAATTAAATAATGTCGGTGGCTCAGTGAGCAGTGGGAAAACGTTGCAGGTACGGGTGGATGGGCTTATTAACAATAGTTTACAGGGCCTGTTGTCAGCAGGTAATGATTTGCATATCAGTGCAGAATCAATCAACAACAGCCAGAGCGGCATGGTCAATGCTCAGGGCGATGTATTTATCCAGGCCGAAAACCGGCTGGATAACAGTCGCAGTGGTGCAGTTTTAGCCGGTGGGCAATTACAGATTGCCAGTACAGCGCTGGATAACTCACAGAGTGGCGTTATTGTCAGTAATCAGCTGCTTAATATTCAGGCCCAGCACATTGATAATCAGCAAGAGGGCTTGTTATCAGGGTTGGCTGGTGTGCAGGTATTTGCCGATAGTTTAAATAATCAGAACCTTGGCACACTGTCCAGTCAGGCGGGTGATTTAACTGTGCAGATTACAGGGCAGCTTAACAATAATGATCAAGGCGCACTGGTGAGCCAGCAGTCGTTAAATGTGCAGACCGGCAGTTTAGATAATCAGCACGGGATTATCTCGGCACAAACAGATGTAGTGCTGCAGGTTGTGGGTGATATGGATAACCAGCGCGGCCAGGTTGCCGGTCAAAATATGACGTTAAGCGCCAACAGTCTCGACAACACGCAAGGTCATATCAGTGCAGACCAAGCGCTGACAGTCACCTTGGCTGAGCAGTTATTCAATCATCAGAACGCCAGTATTATCAGTGGTGAAAAACTACTGTTAACAGCCAATCGCATCAGTAATCAAAATAGCACGCTGGCTAGTGAGGGGTTATTGTCTGTATTTGCACAGCAACTGCGCAATGAACAGCAAGCAACCATTGCTGCAAGCGACCATGTACAACTGAATGTGCAGCAGATTGATAACCACAGTCGTATCTACAGTCAGCATGCGGGACTCACAGTAAAAACGGATGTGCTTAATAATCAAGGTGGCGGTCTATATGCGCAGCAACAGCTTGTTGTTACCGGTCAGTATCTAGATAACAGTGCGCAAGGGCAAATCGCAGCCAATAGAATTGATTTTAGTTTAACTGGCGCACTGAATAACCAGTCGGGTCTGGTTGAAGCGGATCAGTTATATATATCAGCTGATTCGGTGGCGAATTCACAGGGACGTTTACGTGCTCTCACCGATACCGGCGACAGTGTGATTCGCACAAACAATATGTTTGATAATCGCCACGGCAGTATAGAAATTGCCAACACAAATTTTACTTTAGATGCGCCTCATTTGATGAATCAGTCAGGCGCTGTAGCCCATGCAGGACTTGGTCTGTTTGATTTAAGTAGCGGTCATGCGCTTGATGTCGGTGGCACAGTCGCTTCTCAAGGTGAGTTATTACTGAGCAGTGACAGTTGGGAGAACTCAACGCTGTTCCAAGCTGGCGCACTGACCCTGCATGTCGGCCACTTTACCCAAACCGCTTCGGGACAATTAATTACCAGCCACTCTTTAACAGCAACGGGTGACACTTGGGTCAATAATGGTTTGATTGCCAGTGAGGGCCGCTTAGATATTCAGCTAACTGGCAACTATAGCGGTGATGGGCAAATCATTAGCCTGGGTGATATGCAGTTATCAGCTAATCAATTTACTTTGGGTCAGCCCGCGGTGATTTACAGTGAAGCGAGCGTTGCTATCAATGGTCAAACACTTAGCAATCAAGGCCATATCAGCGCTGCTGGTGCGTTAGCGATTGATACTCAAGAGTTGAATAATCGGGGCACATTAAGCAGCGCACAACAGCTCAGTATCAACACAGGGTATTTGCTCAATGAAAATGCTTCGATACTGAGCGGTGCTGATATGGTTTTACGTGTTGGCCAGTTGACCAACCGTTATGCCAATATTTATAGCTTAGGCAATATTGATTTAGCCGGTGACGCTACAAGCAGCCAAGCGCAGCGGGTTGAGAATATCTCCGGCAGTATCGAAGCAGGGCTGGATTTTAGTTTACACAGCGCTGTTGTAGAAAATCACCGTGATATTTTAGATATTAAAGATACGGGTAAATACAGTGTCGTCATTCATGAACTGCCTTGCCGTGGCGCTTATAACCCATATGGTGACTGTAAGTTGGGTGGTAATGGACGTCGCGTAGGGGTTTGGGAGATCACAGAGCGTGAAAAGCTAGAAGTGATCAATAGCAGTGCCGCCTCTAATTTATTAGCCGGTGGCACGCTTTCATTATCTGGCGCAAGTCTATTCAACAGCAGCAGCTTAATCAGTAGCGGTGCTGATTTGAATTTATCCTTTAATGAAGTCCATAACATTGGTGTTAAACCTGCTGATATTGAGGCTAAACGTGTTTTTGTATCGGGACGCAAGCCTGATTACTACACCTACCTTTCTTTGGCCGGTCAGTTTAATGCCAAGCATATGCCAGCGGTACAGGCAGAGTCAGTTGAGCAGGATCTGAGTCATTTTATTGCGAGTATGGAAAGTGAGTATCTTCCTGGTCGTGAGTTAAATGAAACTCTGTTGGCTGGTGAAGAGTACTCAGGGATTATCCAAGCGGGCGGTACTGTGACAATTAACGCGCAGCAAACACTGGAAAATAGTGTTATTCGCCCAGGCTATAGCTATGTGAGTGGCGGCAGTCGAGAAGATAATAACGCCCCTGGCAGCAACTATGCGACACAAGTGAATAGCAACTCACAATTACCACCTGACGTGCAGCAAAAGCAGATTGATCCCACAGTTTTACCAGGATTTAGTGTGCCCACTGGCGATAAAGGTTTGTTCCGCTTAAGTGGTCAAACAGCAGAAGATCTGCGGGTGGACGGCAAGGTGTTCGCAGAACAATCAGAGCAGGATATATTGCTTCGTCGTCCACTGGCAGGATCGAGTGCATTACATGAGGCTTATGAAAAAGGCCAAGTGCATTATATTCTCCCCAACCTGCAAAATTTGCAGGGTCAAAGTAGTGCGCATGGTTATCTGATTGAAACTAACCCTGCCTTAACCAATATGCAGCATTTTTTAAGCAGTGATCATTTACTTGGCGGCTTAGGATTCAGCACCGATCATGTACAAAAACGTTTGGGTGATGGCCTCTATGAGCAAAAAGTAATACGAGATGCTCTGGTGGCGCGCACAGGGCAACGCTTTATTGCAGGTATTGATAGCGATGAGGCTATGTACCGTTATCTGATGGATAACGCCATTGCCAGTAAAGAAGCGCTGCAATTATCTGTCGGTGTCTCTCTGAGCGCAGATCAAGTGGCTGCTTTAACCCACGACATTGTTTGGCTGGAAGAGCGTGAAGTATTGGGTGAAAAAGTCCTGACGCCTGTGTTGTATATGGCTCAGGCTGATGGCCGCTTAGCGCCCAATGGTGCCTTGATCCAAGGAGGTAATTTAACCTTGGTCAGTGGTGGTGATTTAAGCAACCAAGGTACTTTAGGAGCAAGTCAGAACTTCAGCGCATACACACAAAATATAGATAACAGTGGCTTAATTCATGCCGGTGAGCGCTTATCCTTACTGGCTGGGGACAGCCTATATAGCCGCCAAGGTGGCATTATTACTGGGCGTGATGTCGATCTGACCGCCCGCACTGGCGACATTCTTAATGAGCGCACTGTCACACGTCATGCAAGCGCTGCGGGCAACAGTCGCTGGGAAACCAGCTTTGCTGACAATGCTGCGCATATTGAGGCGACGCGCGATTTAACTTTAATGGCAGGCCGTGATGTACACAATCTGGGTGGCGTACTCAATAGCCAGGGCGATCTGCACATCAGCGCTGGTCGTGATGTAAATCTAGCCTCAGCAGAAGAACGTCATAGCACCAGTCATGCGGATCATTACCTAAACGCACAAAGTCAGCAACTGGGCAGTGAAACCCTTGCTGGTGGTCGTCTGGATATTCAGGCTGATCGCGATTTAACCGCAATCGCTAGTCGCATTGAATCAGGCAAAGATATGCAGTTGATTGCGGGTAATGATTTGACTCTGGCTTCGGCTGCGGATGAAAGTCATCACTATAGTAAAAGTAAAAAGACTACTTCAAGTCGTGATCAGGTCACCCATCAATCAAGTCAGATATACGCTGAAGGCAATATTGCACTGCGTGCTGATAACGACTTAAATATTATCGCCAGCGAAGTAAAGGCTGTGAATGATGTCAGTTTAATGGCCGGCCATGATGTTTATGTTTTATCAGGGATAGACGAAAGCGCCTCGTTTTACTCTAAGAAAAATAAGGGTTCTTTTGGGCGCAGCAATAGTAAACAGAAAGAAAACTATGACAGTACTAACGTGGCTTCAGTGATTGATGCAGGCCATAACTTAACTATTAATACTCGCATTACGGATAATGGTGGTTTAAGTCTAAATGGTGGTCGGGATGTCACCGTAATCGGTAGTCAGCTAAATGCAGGTAATCATTTGCTAGTTGGCGCAACCAGCAGCATTAATGTTTTATCGGGTGTAGAAGAACATGGCAGTTACAGTAAGAAAACAAAATCAGGCTTTGCAGGTTTAAGTCAAACTGGGAAAAGCCAGCTAGAAACCACCGCAACACAAGTTGGCAGTGAATTAAATGCAGCCAATGATGTGATATTGGTTGCTGGTAATGACTTAAGTTTGCGTGCCAGTCATATTGATGCGGGTCATGATATTGAATTGCATGCAGGTTTGCTTGAAGCGACAGGCGATATCAACCTGTTGGCAGCTAATAATGAAGCCTACAGTTTGACAGAACGCTATCGTAAAAAAATAGACCTATCGGCATCAGATGGAATGGTGTCTTTTTCCTCTGCTAAAAAATCAGGGAAGGCAGCACAATCGAGTACTAGTGTTGGCAGTCAGGTGACAGCTGGGCACGATACCCATTTACAGGCTGAGCGTGATATCAATATTGTTGGCAGTGGTGTGAGTGCTGGCGGCCGTTTATTGTTGGGTGCTGGGCGGGATGTACAAGTTTCTGCGGCTAATAATCACAAAGCCACAAGCACTTGGCAGAGCGAGCGTCGCACGGGGATTGCATTGAGCAGCGACCGTAATGGAGTTTCTGCCTTTGCAGGTAATGAGACCAATATAAATAATGATTGGGAGAGTCAGAGCACTGCTACTGCGAGTCAGTTAGAGGCGGGTGGTGACTTGGCTATTCAGTCGGGTCGCGATATAAGTCAAACGGGTTCCGATTTGATCGCAGGCCAAGATATTCATCTGATTGCAGAGCGCAATATTATATTAGATGCGGCCAGTGAGCAGCAGCGCCAACAGCAGGAAAAAACACGTAAACGTACGGGTTTAACTGTGAATATCAGTCATAACTTTGAGAGTACGCAGGATGCTATCAGAGGTATAGGGCGTGGCGATAATGCACTAAGTAAGGTGTCAGGTGTATTAAGGGCTAATGATTCAATTACACAGTTTGTTTCAGGCCCAACTACGTCCGAGCATTTGGGTACCTCTAAGCAGGACACTACAACAGTTGAAGATATACACAGTTATCGTGAGTCCACTTTAGGTGCTGGGCGGGATATTAATCTGCAAGCAGGATTGGATGTTGAAGCGCGCGCTACGTTAATCAGTAGTCAGCGTGATATTAATGTTACAGGTAAAAATATCACCTTAGATGTTCCTCGCGGCCATTATATAAATAGCGCAGAGCAAGCACTGAGTAAAGCGGGTATTAATGGTAGCAGCACTTCTAATAGTGCTCGTGTAGGTATTGGTGGCAGTCATAGTATTCAGAAAGAGAATGGTCGTCAGAGCACAGCATTGCCAACTCAATTACAAGCTGGACGTGATATTAATTTAGAAGCTAAGCAGGATTTAACTTTGCTGGGTACGCAAGTGCAAGCACAAAGGGATATTCAACTTAGCGCAGGCCAAGATTTGAGTATTCACGCCGTACAAAATGATTCTAGCTTTGCAACACAGCGCACGAGTGGCGGTGGAGAAGTAGGATTGGCAGTCGGTGGAGCTGGCATGCTCTCTGTATATGCAAGTGCTGATCTAGGCAAAGGTAATCTTGACCGTGAGGGCATCAATCAACAACAAGCCTACCTTTATGCTGGTCATCACCTAAAACTTAACAGCGGTCGTGACACCATTATTGCTGGAGCACAATTGGAAGGTGAGCATGTTACTGGACGTATTGATCGTGACTTACTGATGTCATCGGTTCCAGACACAGGCAAAGTTAGCGGTAAAGAGTTTGATGCAAGTATGACTGGAAGTGTTGGATTAACAGGTAGCGTTAGTGTTAGTGGTTCAGTTGGCGTAGGTAAAACTACAGGATCGACTGATTGGATAGAGAGCCAGACACAAATCATTGCTCATGATGCTTTGGATATTCGCACTGAAAATCACACTCAGCTTGATGGCGCTTTGATAGCCTCCCATACAGAAAATTTAAAGTTAGATACTAACACGCTCGGCTTTACTGACTTTGAGGGGCATGACAAAGAGCGCTCTTGGTATGTGAATGCAGGTGGTAGTTACACATGGGCTGGTGATAACGGAAAAAGTACTAATAATGAAGCTGGAAATGACAAGACGGCTGATAAAGCAGCAGTGGTTGATCATAGCCAGAAAAATAAAGAGGGTTCAAATAGCTGGGATGTTAGCGGCTATAGTCGAGAAAAAGATCGTGAACAAATTGTCCTGGCAACAGTTGGTGAAGGTGAGATCATCGTCCGAAGTGATGCAGAAACTGGTTTTAACTCAATACATGACTTGAATCGTGACACCAATAAAGCGTATGAAATTACAAAGGATAAAGATGAAACAACTGAGCTGTATGTCAGTAGCTCATCGTTAGACTCGGTTAGTAATCCAAAAATGACGTTTGAGCAGTGGAAGCAGGGTTTTAATGATTATGGGCTTAACTCTGCGAAAGCTTTTTTACAGCTTGGCTTACTTAAAGATAATGCTGCAACCAAGGCTGAAAAGAATAATTTAGTTGCTGCGCTGGCGTGGGCTCCTAGCTTGCTAGTAGATGCAATGGATGTTCTTAATAAGCCTACAGTGGGTGTTTTTCCTGGTGTTGAAAATCATGGTGGTCTGGTAACCCAAGTGCCTGCTTTAGCTGTTGGTGATCTAATGCTTTATCGAGTTAAAGGTAGGCTAAAACTGGATGAATACGGTGAGCTAGTGATCGAGGAAGGTAAGCCTGTTCTGGATGGCAAACCTATGTTTGATTCTTTTGATGAGTTTAAAGATGGAGAGAGTGCGCATATTTCTACTAACGGCATTATGAATAATCTGCTTGAAGCAATGACCAATGCATTGGAGCAGGGAGGTATGCAAGATAAACAGGATTTTGTTTTAGCTTATAACCCAACGCATGGCTTGCTCGGCGACCTGATTGAATCAGCTTTTGATAGCTTGTTTCAAGGCAGCATAAAATCAGGTACGGCTAGAAACCTGGATGATTTATATAAGCAAGCCAGTCATTCGCCAATAAGTAGCTTACATATATATGGACATAGCCAGGGTGGACTATTAACTTTTTCTGCCATTAAAGGACAGGACTTTTCTAATATTGATTTAGTAACAGTGCAAGTTTCTGGTGCGCCTATTGATGCTGTGAAATTTCATAAGGAAGCAGAAAAAGCGGGAGTTAAAGATGGCCATAGTTTTTATCAGGTTAATCGTACTGATGAGAAAACAGCCTTCGGGTTACCTAAAACAGACTCTGTTGCTGATCTACCAGGCTTGGGAGGAAATGCTAAGTACTCAGATAATTCTATAGGGTTAACTTTGGGAGCTGTTTTCTCTCTGGGAAGCCTCTTTAATCCTGAAAAAAGTGCACATAGCAACTATAGCTGCGCTAGCTGTGATGTTACTGGCTTAACTAAAACGGGTGGTAAAATTAGAGAGTTTGTGATTAATCCAACACTTATTGATAAGGAAGGTAAAACACGGAGGTTAAATGAATGATGAGAACACTTATTCTGATAATAACTATATATTTACTATCAGCTTGTGGTAGTCATAAAATTGAATATGGAGTTACTTCTAAAACAGGTATCACTTTCTATCCTTTATGTAAGCGATCTCAGCTGCGTATTGTGGATTTAAAACGTTTAAGTTTTGATATGCCTGAAACTATAAAAAGGTCTCCTTGTCGTCATTGGCCTGATTACACGCATTCTTTAAACGATGATCGGATAGGAATATCAATACCTGCAAAAATCATTACTGGTCATACAGTTGTTGTTGGTGGGACTTTGGGTGTTGGTATAACCGCCAGAGACTATAAGAAGAAATGGCATTACTACTCCAACCCAGAACTTATGCTCGAAGACTATGCCAGTATTATTTATCAGGCTTGGCCTTGGTATCAACTGGCTGTCGAATACTCTTGGGTAGAGCGAGCCGGTATGCGTTGTTTACGCTTACCGGTGGAGTCCGATAATGGGCTTTTACGTTCTCGACGTATGGACTACTTTTGCTGGGAGACTGTCAGTGGTTACCCCTATCCAATTCATCTGCATGCATGGGAGCGTTTACCCAGCGGTAGTACAGGTGGCACAGACTTTGAAAAAGTATTGATCGAACCTGTTTTAGACAGTATGCAAATCAATCCGGCCGATCCTGAAATACTAGCTGAGTATAAGTCTAAGCGTGAACAGATGTGTCGTGATTCAAAGCTTTTTTACGATACATCTGGTGCTCAAGGTCAGTTTTTGGGTGGTGATATCGATATGCGCAGAACGGTCCGTTTTTTAAAGGATTGCGGACATGATATTGCTTACTTACCCAAAGTGGAAAGGTTATATGACCTGATTACAATAAAAAGAGAGGTGATTGGCACGCCAGGCTTACAAGAACATATAAGTGTATTTGATGATTTTTTATATGCGGATAAAAATACTTATTTAAATTACGGGCAAGGTCCTTTCTTAAAGGATGTTCGTCTACTTTCTGAATATGAATTTAAAGAATTGAAGGAAATCTTGCTTGGATTAAGGCCTCGGGTGATTGATACACCTTTTTCCTATCCAGGAAACTGGTATGGGCTTTCTCCCTCGTATGAAAGACGTCCGAAAGATGGCTTTGGGATTCGCGAACATGCGCAATATGGCACTGTAATTGATATGACAGGCTTGCTTTTAGGCCATCCGCGCTTAAGTTTTATTGTAGGTGATTATTTTTAATATTATTAGAAATGAGTGTTTTTAAAATTACGGTGTAATTGGTAATTAAAATAAAAGTAAGTAGATCAAAAATGGTTAGATTTTTAACTGCTATATTTTATTCGTTTTTTTTATTAACTGGATGCACTGAAGACGCTTTTAAGCCTGTACCTGATGTGTTTTTTCTTTGGACTAAACCGGAAATGTCTTTGGTGGATAGCAAGAAAGCTCTTTTAGAGTGTGGGTTACCCACTCCGGTCGGTATGGGTGAAGGGTTTTCGCGTATGACTGATAATGAGTACGCGGCCGTGACTGTTTGTATGCAGAGACTTGGCTATACGTTTAAGTACGGAGCGTCTCGCACAATGTGCAAAGCACGGCCTGAATTGAACTTACCAGCTTGCCAGCCGGGAGCCGAAATACCTGCGCCGAGTGCTGAAAGAAGACTTAATAGTGCTTACTGCAAGCGGAAGAGGGACTATCAGTTTTGTAAGGATACCGCACCGAACTCTGCTGCCTGCGAAAGAATGGATTTTAATAATCCACCACCTGAGTGTTTGCCTTGATTTTAGTAGTAAGAAATCTGGTTAATAAATAACTCTATGGGATTTTTTAAAAATATAGATTTACTTGCAAGGACTGCAAGGTTTTGATTTAAAGTTTTTGATAAATAAGTAAAAAAAGGAGGTTGAATAAATGATACGAGTGCTTACCTTATTAATTTCTACGTGCATTTTGGCGGCTTGTGGTAGCTACCAAGTTAAACATGGGGTCGTATCTAAGCTTGGAGCAGTAACTTATCCTTTATGTGAGCGTGCTCAAAATAGAATAACTGACTTAAATCGTGCAACCTTTAATATGTCGGATTTTGTTAGGTCAACTCCTTGTATAAATTGGCCTGATTACAAAACAAATATAAATGGAGATTTTATTTCTATAGAATTTCCTTCAAGTATTAATATGGGAAATAAAGTTTTAATTGGTGGTTCTTTAGGACTAAGTATAAATGGTCGAAACTCTAGTAAATGGCATTACTACTCCAACCCAGAACTTATGCTCGAAGATTATGCCAGTATTATTTATCAGGCTTGGCCTTGGTATCAACTGGCTGTCGAATACTCTTGGGTAGAACGAGCAGGGATGCGTTGTTTACGCTTACCGGTGGAGTCCGATAATGGGCTTTTACGTTCTCGACGTATGGACTACTTTTGCTGGGAGACTGTCAGTGGTTACCCTTATCCAATTCATCTGCATGCATGGGAGCGTTTACCTAGCGGTAGTACAGGTGGCACAGACTTTGAAAAAGTATTGATCGAACCTATTTTAGACAGTATGCAAATCAATCCGGCCGATCCTGAAATACTAGCTGAGTATAAGTCTAAGCGTGAACAGATGTGTCGTGATTCAAAGCTTTTTTACGATACATCTGGTGCTCAAGGTCAGTTTTT
>Ga0265295_1004498_pt1 | contig 18689 bp, 17 predicted proteins | sample Munlansysbiofilm_FD_192503 | JGI IMG/M metagenome (GOLD analysis project Ga0265295, IMG submission 192503) | Leachate microbial communities from a municipal landfill in Southern Ontario, Canada - Methane capture system biofilm | ecosystem: Engineered > Solid waste > Landfill > Unclassified ...
TAAGAACGTTGTTCGCGTTAAGAACTAGAAGACACAAATGTGTAAATTAAGGTGGTACCGCGGTTAATTCGCCCTTAGGTAACGCCTTTTATTTTTGGAGGAAAGTGTTATGGCTTATGATTTTACAGTAGCAGAAAAGAAGTGGCAAAAGTTTTGGGATAAACATCAAACATTTAAAACCGATGTTTATGATTTTTCTAAGCCTAAATATTATGTTTTAGATATGTTTCCTTACCCTTCCGGCCAAGGTTTACACGTCGGTCACGTTGAAGGATACACAGCAACAGATATCGTTGCCCGCATGAAACGTGCGCAAGGTTTTAATGTCCTGCACCCAATTGGCTACGATGCCTTTGGACTCCCAGCAGAGCAATACGCAATTAAGACGAATAATCATCCATCCATTTTCACAAATAAGAATATTGACACATTTAGAACGCAACTCAAGGGGATGGGCTTTAGTTATGATTATAATCGAGAAGTATCAACCGCTGATCCTAGTTATTACAAGTGGACGCAATATATTTTTATCAAATTATTTGAACATAATTTAGCATATATCGATTACATTCCTGTTAATTTCTGTCCAGATTTAGGGACGGTGCTCGCTAATGAGGAAGTCGTTGATGGTCTTAGCGAAGTTGGCGGTTTTCCCGTGATTCGTAAACCAATGCGGCAGTGGCAACTAAAAATTACTGCCTATGCTGAAAAACTTTTAGACGGACTCGACACACTTGATTGGCCAAACTCCACGCTAGAAATGCAACGCAATTGGATTGGCAAAAGTGAAGGAGCACAAATTACTTTTAATGTTCAAGATTTTGCGCTTTCTTTTAAAGTGTTTACAACACGAGCTGATACACTTTTCGGTTGTACATATGTGTGTCTTGCTCCTGAACATGAACTAGTTAGTTTAATTACAAGCGACAAACAACGCCCGCTTGTGGAAGCTTATAAGGAAAAAGTTTCCCATAAGAGTGATTTAGAACGGACCGAATTAAATAAGGATAAAGATGGTGTTTTCACAGGCGCCTATGCGCTTAACCCAATTAATAATGAAGCCGTACCGATTTTTGTTGCTGATTATGTTTTAGTTAATTACGGGACCGGTGCCGTTATGGCCGTACCTGCTCATGACCAACGTGACTACGAATTCGCTAGGAAGCATCAATTAGAAATACGTTCTGTGTTAGAAGGCGATATTTCTTCACAAGCGATGGTTGATGATGCTCGTCATATTAATAGTGACTTTATTAATGGCCTCCGTATTAATGAAGCTAAAGAAGCGGTGATTGCTCACCTAGAAAAAAATGGTCAAGGACAAAAAAAGATCAATTATAAGCTTCGTGATTGGCTTTTCTCCCGCCAACGTTACTGGGGTGAACCAATGCCGATTTACACGCTTGAAGGCAGTAATGAAGCCAAGGCACTACAAGTTAGCGACCTTCCGCTTGTTCTCCCTCCACTTGAAAAATATAAGCCTAGTGGAACCGGAGAATCTCCACTTGTTTTAGCAACAGATTGGATTAAAACTACTTATAATGGTCAAAATATAATTCGTGAATCGAATACAATGCCCCAATGGGCAGGTTCATGCTGGTACTATTTACGCTATCTTGACCCCCATAATGATAAGGCTATTGCTGACAAAAAATTACTTGAACACTGGCTACCAGTTGATTTGTATATAGGTGGAGCAGAACATGCTGTACTCCATCTTTTGTACGCCCGCTTCTGGCACAAATTTCTATATGATATAGGCGAAGTACCAACTAAAGAGCCATTTAAAAAACTATTCCACCAAGGGATGATTTTAGGCGAAAATGGAGAGAAGATGTCTAAATCTCGCGGTAATGTTGTTAATCCTGATGATATTATCCACGAATTTGGTGTTGATGCTCTACGTCTTTATGAAATGTTTATGGGACCACTTGAAGCTAGTCTTCCTTGGTCAAATAGTGGTCTAGATGGAGCTTTAAGATTTTTAAACCGTGTCGAACGTATTTATAGTGAACAATTTAGTGAACTTATAAGTGATCAAAATAGCGGTGAACTCGATTTTGTCTTCCATGCGACAGTCAAAAAAGTAACGGAAGATTATGACAATCTGAAATTCAATACTGCAATTTCGCAGATGATGATTTTCGTTAACGAAGTATATAAGGCTAAATCAATTTACCGGCCTTATATTGTTGATTTTATTAAATTACTTGCGCCAATTGCCCCACATCTAGGTGAGGAAATTTTTGAACGACTTGGTTTTAAAGACGGCATTAGTTATGCACCGTGGCCAAGTTATGAAGAAAAATATCTTATTAAAGATAATGTAAATATTGCCGTCCAAGTTAATGGTAAACTTCGGGCAACGATGGAAGTAAGTCGCGATTTAGCTAGTGCTGATTTAGAAAAGTTAGCCCTTGAACTAGAAGCAACAACACGACATTTAGAAGGAAAAACAATTAAAAAGATTATTGTGATCCCGAACAAAATTGTTAATATTGTCGCAATTTAAGTATCACCCTTCTTATTTAGACTTAAAAGTAATAAAATAGTAATGCACGATACTTGCACATGCAAGATTGTAGCGGAGGTTATATGAAAATTACAGTTGATATAGGTAATACAACGATTGCCTTTGGTTTCTTTGATGATGGTGAACTACGGCGTGTTTTAACTATCGATACCGATAGTCGCCGCACATTCGATCAATACTTAGTACAAGTTACAAATTTGTTGGAACGAGAAGCACTTTTAAACATTGTGGTTGATGAAGCAATTATTGCCAGTGTCGTTCCGATTGAAACAAAAAAAATGTTTCAATTAATTCTCACATTATTTAAAATTGAAGCGCTTATTGTTGGTCCTGGTATTAAAACGGGCCTCGCTTTAAAAGTTGATAATCCTAATGAAGTAGGTGCTGATTTAGTTGCTGTCAGCGTCGGGGCACTTAGTTTTTACGAGGCCCCTTTTATTATTGTCGACTTAGGCACAGTCAATAAATTTATTTTAATTGATGAGAACAAACAATTTGTTGGTGTTAGTTTTACGCCAGGAATGATGATGAGCAAGGACGCGCTTGATCAAAAAACAGCGCTTTTAATGCAAGTTTCATTGGAAAAACCTAATAAAGTAATAGGTAAAAATACAAAAGACGCTTTAAATAGCGGTTTGATATATGGAACAATTGCACAGATTAAGGGGATGGTTTCACTTATTTCCCGCGAAGCCAACACTAAATTACCCGTTATTTTAACTGGCGGTAATGCCGTTTTTATTAGCGGAGAGCTAGTAGATGATCAAAACAGTGAATATATTTATAACAGTTTTCTTGTTCATTTTGGACTAAATGAAATTTTAACTAAGAACAAGAGGAAATAATAATGAAAAACAAACATATAAAGATGATGGCGATTGATGCGATGTTTATTGCAATTCTTGCAATTTTTGCATTTGTACCCTTTCTAGGCTTTATTCAAATTGGGCCGATTTCCTTTACGACGATACCAATTATTGTCTTTGTCGGTGCTTATATATTTGGCTGGAAACGTGGATTGATTTATGGATTTATGTTTGGTGTTTTCTCACTAATTAAAGCTTTTAGTTTTCCTGGAACAATTGATTATTACTTTATCAATCCACTTATTTCGGTTTTGCCGCGCGCTTTATTTGGTTTACTAGCCGGCTTTTTAGCGACTCAGTTAAGAAAACTACCTTTACGCTTTAGTGCCTGGTTGATTTTTGTGTATGTTTTTATTGTTTCCTTTTTACATTCTTTAATGGTTATAGGTATTTTGGGCCTATTTCACCCTGAAACTTGGCCTATTATTGCCCCACTTTTAGGAACAGCCTCGCTTATAGAAGGCGCAAGTTACACTATTATCGTTCCCCTTGTTGTAACCGCTCTAGCTCCAGTCATTAAGCGATTAAATGTCGAAAGTTAATTGTGATATAATATTAAAGAAAAGAGGACCTTTTATGATTGATTTTAAACAACTAACCAAACCTTATGAACAAGCAGCGATAAAATCGCTACAAAAACTTGTCCAATCAAATTCTGTTTATGATGAAAATACTGTTTCAACTGCTCATCCCTATGGACTTGGCGTCCATGATTCATTGATGATTGTATATAATATGGCCAAAAAAGACGGCTTTAATGTTGAATATATTGATGGACGACTTACGGAAATAACTTTCGGAGAAGGCCCTAAAGAAATTGGTATTTTTGCACACGCTGACGTAGTTCCTGCAACCGGTGATTGGGATTATCCTCCCTTTAGTGGCACGATTAAGGATGGTTATATGTATAGTCGCGGCACAAGTGACGATAAAGGGCCATTAATTGCTGCTTATTATGCAATTAAGGCTTTAAAAGAAGCTAACCTTATTAATGGTTTTAAAGTACGAATGGTCGTTGGTGGTGATGAGGAACGTGGTAGTAGTTGTATGCATTACTATTTTCAAACACTAAAAAAGCCGGCGGTTACATATGGCTTTACTCCTGATGCTGAATTTCCACTCATTTATGGTGAAAAAGGTATTACTAATTATATTTCAACAAAAACTATCGACCTTTACCCACTTATTTCTTTAAAAGGTGGTAAGGCAAGTAACTCTGTCATTGATGAGCTAAATATGGTTATCGTTAAAGATGATAGTTTCATGGAAATGCTACGTTCGCGCAAACTAAAATTTACATATAAAAATATTGGTGATGAAGCTCATATTACGATATTTGGTAAGAGTGCTCATGGAAGTATGCCTGAATTAGGTTTTAATGCGGGTATCGCTGCATTAGAGGCACTTGGCGCGCACTATAGTTTAGGCTTCCTCAGTAATATTGCTGAATCATATAAAGACACTAAGGGGCGTAATCTCGATGCCTTTTATTCGAGTGAACTACTAGGTGATTCTTCTTATAATGTTGGCTTAATTGAGTACAAAGATAAAACACTCACCTTTACGACAAACTTTAGACATCCAGAAAATGTCGTGATTGAAGATCATCTTCTCCAAGTTGCTGATTTAACAGATATGGAAGTCAGTGCTAAATCTAGTAGCAGTCCGCTCTTATTTGATCCACAAAGCCCATTCATTCAAAAGTTATTACAAGTGTATCAACTAGAAACTGGCGATTTAGAGTCACGTCCTATGGCAATAGGTGGCGGCACTTACGCGAAAGAATGTCCGAACACTGTTGCTTTTGGCAGCGCCTTCAAGGGTCGTGATGGTAGTATACATCAAGCAAATGAATACGTTTTATTAACTGATATTTATGCTCAAATGCACATTTATGCACACGCTATTTATGCACTTGGAGTAGATTTATGAGGATGAAACTAAAAAAGTGGAGTAAACCTTTTTTAGATAATCATCCCGAAGTTTATATTAGTGCTGAGCGCTATGATTCAGCCGATTTTCTTGATTTTATAGCTTTGACAAATTTATATTTAGAAATTGGTCCGGGTAAGGGGGATTTTGTGTGTCAAATGGCACAAACTAATCCCAAATTTAATTTTTTAGTTATTGAACTTAATATTTCGGTCGCGGCAATGACTGCCGTCAAAATTGTGGAGAACAAATTGACTAATATAAAATTAATTGTTGATGACGCTCTTGTTGTTTTACCACTTTTAAGAAAACAAAGTCTTGAAGCTGTTTTTCTTAATTTTTCCGATCCTTGGCCCAAAAAGCGTCATGAAAAACGTCGTCTCAGCTCAGAGCGTTTCCTCAAAGCCTATGAACTTGTTTTAAAAAAAGGTGCGCCTATTATCCAAAAAACAGATCAAAAGAGTCTTTATGATTTTTCACTTGAAAGTTATGAGACTCATGGCTGGCTAATAAAAGAAAAAACAGAGGATTACAAAAATATTGTTTCTTTTGATGCAATGACGGAATACGAACGTAATTTCCGTAGCCTAGGCCACAAAATTTATCGAATTATTGCTATCAAGGAGTAAAATATGAAACTTACAAATGAAACTAGACAGTTATTTAAAACTGTTACACAAATTAATGCTATTTCTGGACAAGAAAATGAATTAGCGGCCTTTTTAATTAAACAATATGAAGCCTTGGGTTTTACGCTTGTGCTTGATAACCTTGGTTCCGTTTTTGCGCTTAAACAAAGTAAAGCGGAGCGTCCACTAAAAGTTATGGTCGCTGGTCATATGGACGAAGTGGGTTTTATTGTAATTGATATTAAAGATAATGGAATGGTCGCACTAGATCCAGTTGGTGGCATTAATCCGCAGACGCTTTTAGCCCATCGTGTCTTAATAAAAACTAGAACACACGGTTTTTTAGAGGGTAGTATTGATGCAATTCCACCTCATCTTATGAATGAAGCAGACCGCGAAAAACCTGTCCAAATTAAAAACATGCTCGCCGATTTTGGTTTTACAAGTCGCCAAGAAGCAGTTGAAAAGGGTGTCCATATTGGTGCGATGGTCGTTGTTAAAGGCGAATTTGTTGAATTAAACGATGGACAACGATTATTATCAAAAGCCTTTGATAATCGCTATGGCGTCGTTTTAGGTTTAGAAATTGCCCGTCACTTTCAAAATATTGAGCTACCTTATGATCTTTATATCGGTGCGACTGTTCAAGAAGAAGTCGGACTTCGTGGCGCGACAACGATGAGTCAAATGATACAACCAGATTTTGCTATTGTTCTTGATTGTTCACCAGCCCGCGATTCGACAGGAGATAAAACACAAGAAGGACAACTAGGTGGCGGTGTACTTTTACGTTACACAGACCGCTCAATGCTTAGTTTCCGTAAACTTATCGCTTATCAAGAGGACGTTTGTAAACTCGTCGGTGTTCCTAGTCAATATTATTCAAGTCCAGGCGGAACCGATGCCGGAGCTATTCATAAAGCAAACCAAGGTGTATTAACACTTACACACTGCATATGTGCCCGTAACATTCATACCTGTTCCTCGATCATTGATGTGGACGATTATTTGTCTGCCAAAAAAGCTTTAATTTATATTTTAAATGACTTTAATAATGAACGTTATTTAAGTCTAAAAAAGTAGGTACTTATGTTAGTCCATGAAATAGATCTAAAAAATAGCGGAAAAATTAGTCGTTTAACGAATAAAACTTTTAAGTTTGATCAAAAAATAGCTGATCATTACTACACAGCTCATTACTTTGTTAAAACGATGCAAATTATTCAAACTCATCTACCAAATCATCATGTTACAATGCAATTTTTCCAACGTAAAGATGGAGCCGTTGTATGCGGACTTGATGAAGTAATTGCACTTATTCATACCTTTGCGCGTAATCCACAAGATTTAGAAATTCTTGCCCTTAATGATGGTGACACGATTAGTGATGGTGAACCAGTACTTAAAATTAGTGGCCGTTATGAAGATTTTGGCTATTTAGAATCACTAATTGACGGCATCCTTGCGAGAAGAACATCAGTGGCGACTAATGTTGCTGAAGTTGTTAAAGTCTTAAACGGCAAAGACTGTTTTTCAATGGCTGATCGCCAAGATGATTATCTCACTCAACGGGGTGATGGATATGCTACTTATGTTGCTGGTATTAAAAAATATTCAACTAATGCCCAAGGAGAATGGGTCAATGTTAAGGGGATGGGAACAATGCCACACGCCCTAATTCAAATGTGCCATGGTGATATCGTTAAGGCTTCGCTTTTATATCATGAAACTTTTCCTGATCAAAAAGTAACCGCCCTTATTGATTATAATAATGACTGTGTAAACGATAGTTTAAAGGTTGCTAGTGTCTTAAAAGACAAACTCGGAGCAATTCGAGTTGATACTTCTAAAGCTTTGATTGATAAATATTTTGACGATAAAGATACGAGTGGCTTTGATCCACATGGCGTCTGTCCCGAATTAATTTTTGCCATTCGTCAAAACTTAGATGCACATGGTTTCAATCATGTGAAGATCATTGTTTCTAGTGGCTTTGATGCCGCTAAAATTGCTTATTTTGAAAGCCGCAAAACACCTGTTGATGTGTATGGTGTTGGTTCCTCACTTGTAAGAAATGCGACTGTTGGTTTCTCTGGTGACTTGGTTTTAATTGATGGCAAAGATGAGGCAAAAGTTGGACGGAAAAACATTGAAAATCCCCGTCTCAAAAAAGTACCTTATCCAATTTATTAAACAATTAATTAGTTATTTATAATCAAATTTGTAAACGCTAACATTGACAATGAAAATATTTTCATTTACTATTTAAATGCGGAGGTATTTTATGTCATCAAATTTAAAAGATCGGGTTACAATTTATGAAGTTGCAGCCGCATCTGGAGTTAGTCTAGCAACAGTCTCTCGTGTTATTAATAATTTAGATAATGTTAAGCCAACAACACGTAAAAAGGTCCAAGATGCGATTAAGCGTTTAGGTTACCGTCCTAGTGGACTAGCCCAAGCTTTAGCGACAAGTCGAACAACAAACATTGGTGTCGTTATTCCTGGCGCCAATTACGTTTATATTTCAAACTTATTGCACGGCCTAACTGACAGTGCGAAAGCAAAAGGTTATGCAATTACTTTGTTTTGTACATCAAACGAAAAAAGTGAAGCTCTTAATGTCATTGACGAGTTAATTACGAGCCATGTTGATGGGGCAATTATTTTTGATGATGTGCTTGATGAAGAAGATGTACAACGGATCACGGGCTATCAAGTGCCTGTTGTTGTTGTTAATAATAAGATTGAAAATAAAGATAAAGTAGCTTCGATAACTTTTGGTTATGAGCATACATTACGGGAAATAATTATTCGTCCTCGCTTAAAAAAACATGAAAAACCGATGTTTTTCCTCAAACCTGTTAATTCGGGTCGTTTATTAGATCGTCTGGAACGTAGTTTCATTAATACACATGAAGAAGAAAAACGTCCATATAATATTGTAAAGATCGAAGATGATTATGATACTATCTATAAACAAATGTTTCTTCACTTCAACACGAATAAAAAAGGCTTTTTCCTTTGCTACCGTGATTCAATTGCCGCAGCAGTACTAAATGCCGCGCTTGATAAGGGTTTACGTGTACCAGAAGATGTCGAAATTCTTAGTCTTATTGGTACAAAATACGCTAATATTGTCCGTCCAAAAATATCTAATATGTATCTAGATATGTATAAGGTCGGGCTCACAGCGATGGATATGCTTGTCAAATTATTAAACGAAGAAGATATGCAATCAAGGATTAAAATAGAAAGCACTTATATTGAACTAGATTCAACCAAATAGAGGTAGTTATGACTAATGTATATGAAGATTTTAAATATCGTGGCCTAATTAAAGATTTTTCTAATGAAGAAAAAGTAAAAAATATGCTTGCTAGCAAGCAAGTAATTTATTGCGGTTTTGATCCAAGCGCTAATAGCATGCACATGGGAAATTTTGTGATGGTAATGACACTTATGCGTCTCCAACGAGCAGGGCATAAAATTATCGCTGTTGTCGGTGGTGGCACGGGCATGATAGGCGATCCAAGTGGTCGTAGTAGTGAAAGAAATTTACTTGATGATGCCACAATTAGAGCAAATACCGCTGCAATTCATGATCAACTAGGTAAATATGTTAATTTAGATGACAAAGCAAAAGGTGAAATCATCAATAATTACGACTGGCTCGGGAAGATGAATCTACTAGAATTTTTACGTGATTACGGTAAACAATTTACTGTTAATTATATGCTTGCTAAAGATACTGTCGCTCGTCGTCTAGATGAAGGAATTTCCTATACGGAATTTTCATATATGCTCCTACAATCATATGACTTCCTCCATCTCCATAAACAATTTGGCGTCACAATGCAAATTGGTGGAAGTGATCAATGGGGTAACTTGACGGCTGGACTTGAGTTAATTCGAAAAGTTGAAGGTGATACTGCTTGTGAGGCCATGACAGCGAACTTATTAACTGATCACGAAGGTAAGAAGTTTGGTAAGAGCGTTGATGGTGCTTTATTTATCGATAAGAAACGTTTAAGTCCATATAAGTTATACCAATACTTCTTGAATGTTGGTGATGAGGATGCAGTTAAGTATTTAAAAGTTTTTACCTTCCTAAGCAAAAATGAAATTGAAGCAATTCAACAAGAACATAAACTTAACCCAGGCCAAAGACTTGCACAAAAACGTCTTGCAAGCGAAATTATTATTATTGTCCATAGTCAACAAGACCTTGATCGTGCCTTAGCGATGAGTGAAGCCTTGTTTAGCGGCGAGATCTCTTCCTTAAAAGAAGATGAGATTAGCGAACTTTTTGGCAATATGATTGTTGAAGTCGCTAGTGGTTTGAAGTTAGAAGACATTTTACTGACAGTCACAGCCGCCAAAAGTAAACGTGAAGCTCGCGAATTTATTTCCGGTAACTCGATTAGTTTAAACGGAACTAAAGTTAATGATAATGAGATGCTTTTAACAAAAGATGTCGCTTTATTTGCTAAATATTTTATAATCCGACGTGGTAAAAAGAATTATTTCGTTGCAAAACTAGTCTAAAAATCAATTTACCTAAAAATACACTTACTCTCAATGAAAACGTTGAGAGTTTTTTTATAAAAAAACACCTACCCATAAATGAGTAGGTGTCTGATTTCGAGTTTGCGACCGATTATAGAATACGGTTGTAGAATTCGATGATTTGCGCTTCGTTAATTTCTTGAACGACTTCGGTACGTTCAGGTTTACGATCAACAGTTGCGCTGAGTTTTTCTTTGTCAGTTGTGACATAAGCAACAGCAGTCTTAAGCGTATCAAGGTTGGCCTTGATGATCGCGAGGTCTTGACTACCTTCAGCAACACTAACGATATCGCCAGGTTTAGTTAAGTATGATGGTAAATCAACTTTCTTACCATTGACGAAGATGTGACCGTGATTAACAAATTGACGAGCTTGGCGGCGAGTTCTTGCAAAACCAGCTCTAAAGACAATGTTGTCTAAGCGTGATTCAAGAATTTGGATAAAGGCAAGACCGGTAACGGTATTTTTGTCTTTAACGGCCATTAAGAATAAACGACGGAATTGACGTTCGTTTACACCATAGGTATAGCGTAACTTTTGTTTCTCAACAAGTTGTTTGCCATATTCTGAAGGTTTTCTTTTGCGGCTGTTACCATGTTGGCCTGGTCCGTAAGGACGTTTTTTAAGCTCTTGGCCAGTTTCAAGAAGTGAAATTCCTAAACGGCGCGATCTTTTCCAATCTGATCCAGTGTATCTCATGATTATTTTCCTCCTTTTGTTTAATTTGCAAAATAAACAATAGGTGTAAATTCCTTACTTCGGATGGGAGCCTCAATGTTTTCACCGTATAGCTTTGGTTACTGGCAAACGAATAATTGGTTCTCATCAGACAAGTAGTATTTACATGCTGCTTACATGCTTAATGAGTGTACTTTACTTGTCGCTTATTGTCAAGGATTTGAACTAACAATTTCTTGTTCGTTATATCTATAAATAGTTATATAAACAGCAATGTATTACCTATTACAAAAATTATATGTAAATTACATCTTTTGTCACGTATTAATAGGATTAATACAATTTACTTTAAGGCCTTAATTTTGTATAATCAAAGATAGGAAGTGACTTATGAAAAACTTAATCTTAATCGAGGCATTAACATATGTGTGGATAGCAGTTGCTGCGACTATTTTAGTAATTGGCTATATTTTGCTGCATAAATTTGTTTTAGCGGGCCATAAAAATCGCCGTTTACAAAGTGCAATTACGCATAAATACAATTACGCACGTAATCTCTTACTCAATGAAGATAGTCAACATCTTCGTCGTATTGAAGCCATTAGTGATATTAACTTATTGATGCGGCCAGTGTACGATGAATTTTACAAACGCTTTGAACAACTGCGAGACATCGAAGATAGACGTGCTTCTAAAGCTGTCCAAGTTCTAAATGAAGAACTAGTTAAAGGCAACAAACAATATAAAAACACTTACGCTGATAATCGCCGCATTGTAAACGATTATGAGCATAAAGTACAACAACTTAATCGTGATCTTGCTAATGTTATTAAACCTGAAAATGACATTAGAGAAAAAAGCATCGATGATAAAAAAACTTTTCGCATTATCAAAAACATATATAGAGAAAACAAAAAGGAATTAGAATTAGTTGATAATTCTTTTGAAAAGGTTTTTACACACCTTGAAAGACTTTTTGTCCAACATGAAGATGCTTTAAATGGAGCATTTTATGATGAAGCTACTGCCTCATTAGAGAAGATTAGAAGAGCCTTAAAAGACTTAGAAAAAGTATTAAACGCACTTCCGCTTTTATGTGTTAAGACGACACAAACGATACCGCAAAAATTAGACTTTGTACGTAAAAGGTATCAAGACTTAGAAAAAGAAGGCATTCCGATGCCGCATCTTTTAGTAAATGCACAACTAGATAAATTTTATAATTATCTTGAAGAGGCAAAAAAACGTCTTCGTAACTTTGATTACCACGGAATTGATAAACAATTAATCGAAATAGATCAAATTGTTTCTGATTTACTAACTAGATTTGATGACGAAGTAAAGCAAAAAAATATATTCACTGATCAATACGATAAAATTTACCAAACAGTTAATGATATTGAACGACGCTACATTCGCCTTGTTAACAATATGCCTAATGTTCGTAAAGTGTACTTGATTAGTGATGAAGATGAGCAAAAACTCGAAATTATATCCATTAAACTTAATGACCTATCTAATACAAAGCGTATGCTGGATAGTTTTACACATTCTTCAACGCGGCAACCTTATTCCGTCCTAGTTGAAAAAATGATGCAGTTAAAAGAAGAATATGAAATGTCTGAAATGCTTTTAAAACAATATCTTACAACAATAGATAATCTTAGAATTGATGCGGAAAATGCACATGCCCTGATTAAAGTTGTCTTTTTTCAACTTAAGAAAAGTGAGGCCCTTTTACGTGAAATGCAAGTTCCCAGTTTTTCAGAAAAGTTAAAAAGCGATTTTGATCGTTCTTATTTACTCATTGATCTAATTGCTCAAGCCGTCAAACAAACGCCGATTAATATTGAACAAGTAAATGCTTATGCTGAAGAATTACGCCAACTAGCTGAAGAATTATCAAGTCACGTTGATCATGAAGCGATGAATGCTAATCTTGCGGAAGCGACGATCGTTTATCTTAATCGCTACCGTAATCAATATAGTGAAATCCAAACTAAATTAACGGATGAAGAAATTCGCTTTTTTACTGGTAGCTTTTCTGATGTTTCTACAAACTGTGCGGATATGGTTAAACGCCATTCTAACCGCGAGAAGATATGATTTATTTTGATAATGCAGCCTCGACTAAAATTCATCCTGAAGTACTAAAAACGTACACGAAGTTGCTTGAAAATTACTATGCAAATGAAGGAAGTAGTCACCGACTAGGACTAGAGTTAAATAATTTAAGTAATAATAGTAAAAAAGATATTTTGCGCACGCTCAGACTTGATGAAAAAAAATATCAATTAATTTTTACAAGTGGTGCGACTGAAGCTAATAATTTGTTTTTAAAAGGAGCCGCTTTTAAATATGCTAATCGTGGACGGAAGATTATCACTAGTAAGGGTGAGCATTCGAGCGTTTTAAAGGCACTTCAAAGACTTAATAACGAATTCGATTACGAAATTATTGAGTTAGATCTTAACGAGCAAGGCGTCGTTAATCCTCTTGATTTACAAAGTGCAATTGATGACAAGACGATAATTGTCTCGATTATGGCCGTGAATAATGAAACTGGTGCGATTAGTAATTTAAAAGCGCTAAGCGATATTGTCAAAAAATATCCAAAATGCATTTTTCATAGCGATGTTACTCAAGCATTAGCAAAAACAGACATCGATTTAAATTTGCTAGATGCTTTCTCTTTTTCAGCCCACAAAATAAATGGTTTAAAGGGAAGTGGTGCCCTTGTACTAAAGAAATCTTTAACTCTGACTCCGCTTTTTGATGGTGGTAATTATGAATATGGATTTAGAGCTGGTACGCCCGATAGTCCAAAAAACATTGTTCTTGCCGAAACTCTTAAATTAGCTTTTAATAACTTTGTAAATCACCTTGACGATATAAAATTAATGAATAGTAGGCTTGTTGAGTATGTAACTACTAATCCTCATCTCGTCTTAAATTCGCCCGCTCTAGCAATCCCGCATACACTAAATTTTTCCTTGCTCCACCATAAGGCCGCGATTATTGCTAATGGACTCTCAAGTCTTGATATTAATATCGGCACCTCTAGTGCTTGTAGTAGTAAAATTCATCAACCAAGTCACGTCATTAAGGCGATGTTTAACGATGAAAAGCGAGCCAGTGAAGTCATTCGTGTTTCTTTTGGCTATTTTAATACGATTGATGAGGTGGAAACACTTATTAAACAATTAGATAATTTATTGGAGAACGTAAAATATGACTAGACAAATTATGATTAGTTTTGGGGAGTTATACACCAAGGGCCGCAACCGTAAAAACTTTGTACGCCAATTACAAGAAAACATTATTCATAGCCTTAAAGGGCTCAACTGTGAGGTCAAAGCTACGCATGACCATCTTTATGTTAAACAATACAATTTAGAGCAAGAACAGTACATTGTCGATATTCTTATTGATATAAGTGGTATTTACTATGTTAGCATTATTGAAATTTATTCTCGTGACGAAGATAGTATTAAGAGTGCGGCCCTTAGTATTTTAAAGCGTAAGGCTATTCAGACATTTAAAGTTGTTAGTAAACGGATTGATAAATCTTTTCCTATAATCTCTGATCAAATTAACCGGCTTATTGCTAAGGAAATCCTTCAAAACACAGACTTAACTGTTGATGTTCATAAACCTGACTTTGCGCTTGAAATAAAGGTTTATCATGATGGAGTGTATTTTATTGTTGATAAATATTTAGGCGCTGGCGGCTATCCACTAGGGGTCATAGGTCACGGTTTAATGATGATGAGCGGTGGAATTGATTCACCAGTCGCGGCTTATTTAATGCTTAAGCGTGGCATTCGTATTTCTTGTATTCATTTTGCCTCCCCACCTTATACACAGGAAGGTGTGATTTTTAAACTTAAAGATTTACTCAGAGAACTTAATCGTTATCAAAGCAAAATTGATTTATACGTGATACCTTTTACGAAACTGCAAGAAGCAATTTATGAGCATGTCCGTCCTAGCTATACGATCACAATCATGCGTCGGATGATGTATAGACTAAGTGAACAACTTGCACATATACGTAATATTCCTATCATTGTTAATGGAGAGTCAATAGGACAAGTCGCCTCACAAACACTAGAAAGTATTGCAACGATTAATGAAGTGACAAATATGCCGATAATTCGTCCACTTGCCGCCATGGATAAAATCGATATTATCGCACTTGCTCGGAAAATAAATACGTATAATATATCTATTCAGCCCTATGAAGACTGTTGCACTATTTTCGTACCTGATCATCCCGAAACAAAGCCACGCATTAATCATGCACTTGCCGAAGAAGCTAAGTTCGATTATGAATCATTGATCAAGTTAGCGTTAGAAGGCGTCGAACATATCGTAGTTGAAAACTAATTTATAAAAAAAAAAGCGACTAAGTCGCTTTTTTTGGTTGTTATATGGTTTAAATATTAGCAAGCCAGCGCATTGCGATGGGAAAATGTAGCGACCAAGCAGCTTCATTATGACCTTTACCAGGTTCAACATGTGCTTTAATCATAGTGTCGTTATAACCATTAGCAATGAAAGCATTATAAATATCGTTAACATGTTTATCGATATTACTACCTTCTGATCCGCCGCCATAAACATAAATTTTAGGCTTAGTCGATAGAGCACCTAAATTAGCAGCGTTAATAACATTACTAATTGTTCCTTCATTATATACCCACATCGAAGTCGAAAATAATAGGGCATTACCGAAAACTAAGGGGTAGGTAAGTGTCATATAAAACGACATGACCCCACCTAAACTTGATCCACCAATGAAGGTGTTTTGTGCATTACTTTTCGTTTTATAGTTCGTATCAATATAAGGTTTTACTGTCTCTACAATAAACGCAGCATATTTTTCACCATCTGGTCTAATGTTGTTAGAACTTCCACTGCTAGAAAGTGGCCAGCCAACCGTTAACTCATTAAGTCTCTCGCTACTATTATCAATACCGACGACAATTGCTCCATCATATCCGCCATCCATTAGTTGGCCAATTGCTTCATCAATCTTCCACTCGCCGGCGAATGCTGTATATGTATCAAATAAATTTTGCCCATCGTGCATATAAATTACTGGATACGTTTTAGTTCCACTAGGATTATAGCCATCTGGTGTCCATATTCTAATTTTTCTTGTACGCTTATCAGCGTATTGGTTCATTGTCAGTGTTGTTGTTGTCAAAGTTCCGCGTGTTAAGGAAGTTTTACCTATATTATTTTTAAAAGCGGCAACAACATCGTTTTTGATTTGAGAGCCGATAACTAATTTATAAGTGCGATTTCCAATTTCTTCACCACTAGGGCCGCCTTCGACGTTTGTCCAGCCATTATCATCTTGGCCAGCAAGAAGGAGTACATATTTATATTCAATTGTCGTGGCGATATCTTTGACAGCAAAGTTAACATCAATCGTAAAGTTATAATTATCTACTCTAGTAAGAACGTAATGTTCATCGAGTGGATTCCATCCATTGAAAGAGCCAGCAATTTTCACTTTGGCATCACTTGCAATAGCAATTGGAACTTTAACATTGAACGTTACAAGAGGATAATCAAGAACCTCGCTAACTTGTTCGCTTATTAAGGAACTATTTTCACTTACAATCGAAGTTTCACTTGTGCTAGTCTCATTAGATTGACTTTGCTCACTGATTGCACTATTTTCAGCTTCGCTACTCGTTAAGGAGGAAGAAGGAGTAGTCGTGCATCCTGTGATTAGGATTGCGGCTAGGGCAGTTAAAAACAACTTTTTATGTATTAATTTCATAATTTAGTACCTTTCTACATAAATGTTAACAAAGTTTGCTATAGTAGGCAAAAAGAAAAACCTCATAAGAGGTTTTCTTCGTATTTAGTTATTATTTTGCTAATGATTTTTTAGCAGTAGCGACTAATGATTCGAACGTTTCTTTGTCGTGAATGGCTAATTCGCTTAACATTTTACGGTTAATGTTAACGTTAGCTAATTTTAAACCATGCATGAATTGTGAATAGGAAATATCGTGAAGTCTGCAACCGGCGTTAATCCGACGAATCCATAATTTACGGTAATCTCTTTTGAGAGTCCGACGGTGGATGTATGCATACATCAAGGAGTGCATTACTTGTTCTTTAGCAGTTCTAAAGAGAAGATGCTTCGCGCCAAAGTAACCCTTGGCTTGTTTTAAAACTTTTTTTCTTCTTGCTCTGGTGACAGGGCTATTTTTTACTCTTGCCATAATAGGTTCCTCCTAATTTTGGATGAGATACTTGATACGTTTGTAATCGCTAGCAGATACTAGGCGAGATTTACGTGAGTGTCTCTTCTGTTTTGTAGTTTTGTTTGGTGCTAAGTGTGAACGGTAGGCTGAACCACGAATGATTTTGCCAGTACCAGTGACTTTAATTCGTTTTGTTAAAGCTTTTTTGCTTTTCATTTTTGGCATTGTTGTTTCCTCCTATTTTTTGACTTTCGATGCTAAAACGACTGTAAGAAAGCGTCCATCAAGCGCAGGTTTTTTCTCGATAACGCAATGATCTTCAACCATGGCGAGGAATTGCTTTAAGGCTTCTTCACCTACTTCAATGTGCGCCATTTGGCGGCCACGGAAGCGAACAGAAACTTTAACTTTATCACCATCTGTAAGAAATTCAATCGCTTTACGTGATTTTGTTTCTAAATCATGTGTATCAATAACAGGTGACATCCGTATTTCTTTGAGCTCTGCAGTCTTTTGTCTTTTCCGTTGTTCGCGATCACGTTTTTGTGTTTCAAAGCGATGTTTGGAATAGTTGATCATTTTGCAAACTGGTGGTTTTCCTCCAGGATTAACGCAAAATAAATCAAGGCCGTATTGTTCAGTAGCAAGAATAATGGCGGCACGAGTTTTCATGACTCCTAGTTGTTCGCCTTCAGGGCCGATTACAAGGACTTCGGGAAATCTAATGTTGTCATTAACTAGTTCGACAGGACGATCAGGACGTTTTTGATTGGGATTTTGGAAATAAATAATAAGTTCCTCCTTAGTTGTTAAAAGAAAAATGCAGGCCACAGTTGAGCCCACATTTATAACGTTTACTTTTGTTGTAGCGTTTACCAACCTGAGTGATCAAGTCTGGTGAGAAGCGGGCGCCTCTGCTTTCCACGAATTCTTTCGTGTTTATATATTAGCAAGCCCACGATAAATTGTCAACACCTTTAACAAAAAGATTATTTGAGATAAAAGATCTGATTTTATGTACTTTTACTTGAAGTAAGTTGTCTTGTTTTTAACTTCGGATTTTAAGAGACGAATGAATTCGCTTGTCTTAACGCTCACTTGCTCATTCGTGCCGTAGCGCCGGTAAGTGACTAGATTTTCATTCATTTCATTATCACCAATTACAAGTGTAAAAGGCACTTTGCTCATTTGCGCATTACGGAGACGATAACCAAGTTTTTCATTACTATCATCAAGTTTAGCGCGGTAACC
>Ga0265295_1004499_pt1 | contig 18688 bp, 14 predicted proteins | sample Munlansysbiofilm_FD_192503 | JGI IMG/M metagenome (GOLD analysis project Ga0265295, IMG submission 192503) | Leachate microbial communities from a municipal landfill in Southern Ontario, Canada - Methane capture system biofilm | ecosystem: Engineered > Solid waste > Landfill > Unclassified ...
AAACTCTCCAGTTGTTTAAACTGTATAAGTTGATTCTGTTTTCTCATTGTTTCTGCTTTGGTTTGACTTGCCCGCAAACCATCTTTCAAGCGTCTGCTATTTAGTTTTCAAAGACCAGATTGCTGCGTTTTTTTGCTTGGCACAGGAGCGAGAAAGTATCAAAACCAACCCTGCCTGTCAATCTCTTTTTTCAACTTTTTCTTCTTGGCGTTGCTCTACTCATCTGCCGTCTGGCACCTTTCGACAACGGAGGCCGTTTATACCCAATCCAGAATTTTCTGTCAAGGGCGATTTCGTCCCCCCGGCATTTTATTTCGTTACAAATTCGATGCGGGCGAACCTGCGCTTCCCAGCCTGCAGCACCAGAGCCTGATGATCGTCGATTTCTAGGTCGGGGTTCTCGACCTTTTCCCCATCGATCTTCACCCCCCCCTGTTGAATGAGACGGCGGGCTTCACCGTTGGATTTGGTCAGGCCGGTGTCGGTCAGCAGCTTGCAGATCCACAGGGGGCCGGAGGCGGCCAGACTGATCACTTCGATGTCGTCGGGAATTTCCTTCTGCTTGAACTGCTGGACAAAATCCTCCTCGGCCTGCCGGGACTCGGCGGAACCGTGGAAACGCGCCACGAGTTCCCGCGCCAGCGCCTTCTTGCTCTCCATGGGGTGAGCGCCGTCGGGGCGGCCGGCGACGCCGTCCTTGACCTTCTGCAAGGCGGCGAGATCGACGTCAGAAAGCAGTTCATAGTAGCGCACCATCAGCTCATCAGTAATGCTCATCACCTTGCCGAAAATCTCCTTGGGCGGTTCGGTGATGCCGATGTAGTTCCCCAGGGATTTGCTCATCTTGTTGACGCCGTCGAGGCCTTCGAGCAGCGGCATAGTCAACACCGACTGGGGACGCTGCCCTTCCTGCCGTTGCAGCTCGCGCCCGACCAGCAAGTTGAACTTCTGATCGGTGCCGCCCAGTTCCACATCGGACTTCAGGGCGACCGAGTCGTAGCCCTGCACCAGCGGGTAGAGGAATTCATGGATCGCGATCGGTTGCTGTCCGGCGAAGCGCTTGTGGAAGTCGTCCCGCTCGAGCATGCGCGCCACCGTATAGCGGGAGGCCAGAGCGATGAGGCCGGCGGCGGACATCGGCCCCATCCAGCTGCTGTTGAAAACGACTTCGGTCTTGCCGGGGTCGAGAATTTTGAAGACCTGCTCCTTGTAGGTCTCGGCATTGGCAAGCACCTGCTCACGGGTCAGAGCCTTACGGGTTTCGTTCTTCCCGGTCGGGTCACCGATCATGCCGGTGAAGTCGCCGATCAGGAAACAGACATGGTGGCCCAGATCCTGAAACTGTTTGAGCTTCTGGATCAAGACCGTGTGTCCGACATGCAGATCGGGAGCGGTCGGATCGAACCCTGCCTTGATTTTCAAAGGAACGCCGGTCTTCACCGATTGCGCGATCTTTTCCTCCAACTCCGCCTCGACGAGAACCTCCACCGCCCCGCGCCGGATAACAGCCATCTGTTCCTGAACCGACAACATCATGATTATGCCCTTCTTAGGTTAGTCAGCGAGCTCTTCAAGCACGCGTTCGATGGCGACGGCATGACCGGTTTTCTCATTGATGGTCACGACCACGGCACAAACCACGGAATCCTTCTTCGCCACCTCGAAACGCACCGGCAAAAGAGAGAGAAACCTTTCCACCGCCAGCTCCTTGCGGATGCCGATAACCGAATCGCGGCTACCGGTCATGCCGACATCGGTCATGTAAGCGGTCCCGCCGGGGAGAATACGCTCATCGGCGGTAGGCACATGGGTGTGGGTACCGACCACGGCCGAGACCCGGCCGTCGAGATAACACCCCATCGCCGCCTTTTCACTGGTCGCCTCGGCATGAAAATCGACGAAAATGATCGACGTCTGCCGGCGCAATTCCTCGACCAACGCATCGGCAACACGAAAGGGGCATTCCAGATTATTCATGAACACCCGGCCTTCGAGGTTGAGAATCCCCACGGGGATACCGGCGCTGGTGGTAAAGACCCCATGTCCCCGGCCAGGTGCTCCGGCGGGATAATTGGCCGGGCGAAGCAGTCGTTTCTGGCTTTGCAGATAGGGATAGAGCTCCTTCTTGTCCCAGATATGATTACCCGAGGTCAACACGTCGACACCGAGATCGTACAGCTCCCGGGCCAGATCGGCGGTCAGACCGAATCCGGCAGCGGCATTTTCACCATTGGCCACCACCAAGTCGATCTGGTGCCGGTCCACGAGCCGCCCGAGACGACTGGACAGAGCCAGGCGTCCGGCGCGGCCGACGATATCTCCGATAAAGAGGATTTTCAAAGGAACTCCAGATGCAAGCGCCAACTCAAGACAAGGCGCGCTATTTGGCGTATTCGGTGGCCCGGGTTTCGCGGATGACGTTCACCTTGATCTGCCCCGGATAGGTCATCTCGGCTTCGATCTTGCGGGCGATGTCCTTGGCCAGCACATAGGACTGGGCATCGGAAACGTCCTCGCTCGATACCATGACCCGGATTTCGCGCCCTGCCTGAATGGCGTAGCAACTGGAAACGCCGGAGAAGGAAGTGCCGATGCGCTCCAAATCTTCGAGTCGCTTGACGTAGGTTTCGAGCATCTCGCGACGGGCACCGGGACGGGCTCCGGAGAGGGCATCGGCGGCCTGAACCAAAACCGCGAGGATACTTTCGGGCTTCTCATCTTCGTGATGGGCGGCGATGGCATGAACGATCTTGGGGGATTCGCCGTATTTGCGGGCGAGATCAGCACCGATGACCGCATGGGAACCTTCGACTTCGTGGTCCACAGCCTTGCCGATATCGTGGAGCAGACCGGCGCGCTTGGCCTGCTTCACGTTGACCCCCAGTTCGCTCGCCATGATGCCGCAGAGGAAGGCGACCTCCAGCGAATGCTGCAGGACATTCTGTCCATAGGAGGTGCGATAGCGCAATCGGCCAATGAGCTTGATGATCTCGGGATGAATTCCGTGCACACCGACGTCGAAAGTCGCCTGCTCCCCCGCCTCGCGGATGGCGTCATCCACCTCCTGTTCGGCCTTGGCCACGACCTCCTCGATACGCGCCGGGTGAATGCGGCCGTCAGCCACCAGTCGTTCCAGGGTCAGCCGGGCGACTTCTCGGCGTACCGGGTTAAAGCCGGAAATGATCACCGCCTCGGGAGTGTCATCGATAATGAGATCAATCCCGGTAGCCGCCTCGATGGCGCGAATGTTGCGCCCTTCCCGCCCAATGATGCGACCCTTCATCTCGTCCGTCGGCAGCGGAACCACACTGACCGCCTTTTCCGCCACATAGTCCCCGGCGTAGCGCTGAATAGCCAAGGCCAGGATCTCCTTGGCCTTCTTATCGGCGATCTCCTTGGCCTCATCCTCGATCTGCTTGATGCGCTTGGCGGCATCGTGACGCGCTTCGCTCTCCATGCCGGCGATGATGGTCTGTTTCGCCTCCTCGGCGGTCATGCCGGAAATCTTCTCCAGCCGCTCGGCCTGCTGGGCGACCAGATCTTCCGCCTCCCTCTCCCGGGCACGGACCTTGTCTTCCAGCAGCGGCAGCGCCCGCTCCCGCTGGGAAAGTTCTTCTTCCCGGCCGTCGAGTTGAAGGCTCTTGCGATCCAGATGCTCTTCCCGTTGCAGCAGACGCTTTTCCTGGGCCTGGATTTCCCGGCGCAACTCCCGGGCTTCTTTCTCCCACTCGGCCTTGGCTTCCAGAACCGCGTCCTTGGCCTGGATCAACGCTTCCTTTTTGATACTGTCGGCGTTTTTCCGCGCCTCGTCGATAATCTGTTCGGCGGTCAGTTCGGCTCCGGCAAGGCGGGATTCAATAAATTTACGACGCAGCAGCGAGCCGCCGAAGGCACCTCCGGCGAGCGCGATGAGGATCAACAACAATGCGATTTCTATGGACAAAACGGTATCCTCCTAAATGAGGTGGTCAGGGAATCCCCCCCGAAAGCCGCGGCAGCCTGCTAGGGGAGACCAAAACGCAGAATCCGGGATTCGGTGATCAGCAGATGCATGGCAATGTCATGATTCTCCACGGGCAGAGAGTCCAGCAGCTGCAATTCGTAACAGAAACCGACACGCCGGGGCCTCATCTTCAGGCCCTGGAGTAGGCGGTCGTAACATCCCTTTCCGTAACCCAGTCGAAAACCTTCCAGGTCGTAGGCGACCCCGGGGATGACCATCAGGTCGACGGCCGCAAGGGGCAGAATGTTATCGCCGGTAGGCTCGGGAATGCCGAAACGACCTAGGCGTAGCTCGCCCAAGTCGGAGACCTCGACGAATTCCAGGTCGCCGCCGACGACCCGGGGATAGACCAGCCGCTTCCCCCCTGTACGGGCGGCATGAAAAATTCCGGAGGTCGGAACCTCGTCGTGGACCGGGCTGTACAGCGCCAAAACGGTCGCGGCGGCATATTCCGGAGAACTCAGCAACCCAGTTTGGGCAGCGTCACCCCAGGCGGCGCGGTCAGACGCCGATATATTCCGCCGCCGCGCCAACATGGCGGAACGTAAGGATTGTTTGGGCATGGCCAGAGTACTCCGTTCGGGAGCCCTGGAGGAGAGACACGGAAGGCAGGCAGGCGGGGTTCAGGAAAAGATCAACCACGAAGCATCGTAAACAGGGCGGGCGGAAAAGGAGGCATACCCCCATCATCGGAAGTCGGAACCGCGAAAATCTTATCGGCGAAACTCCTTGAGCCGGGAGCGCAAAGAAAACTCCCCAGGCCCCGCTAAAACCCTACGAAAGCTACGATAACTATGAAACAAAGCCGAGGCTGAAAACCAAACCGGTTAACCGTCGCGGACCGGCCGCGACCCAAGGGGTACCGCCATTTCGATGTCGCATCTCCAGCAGGGAGATGATTATTCAAGAAGCCGCGCGACCCTTGCCGGTTTCGGTTCAAGGTCGTGTCGGATGACCGCCCGATCTATTGTCCGAAGGAGAAATCCTCCAGTTGTTCCAGCATCACCCGCAGGCGTCGATTGATCCCCTCGTCGCCCTCGCGAGCAACCAGTTCCTGTTGCCGGAGCAGGTGTCCCGAAACATTCATCAGCGTCAGAATAGCCGCAGCCAGGGTGTCGGCGGAACGACTCGCGGTCGTCACTTCGGTCAAGCGGTCATTAACGTAAGCGGCGACCCGTCTCACTTCCTCAACCGGCTCGGCGCTTCTAATCACGTAGGGTTGACCGAGGATCGTGACCTCCACCGACTGCTTCAAAGAACCTCCTCGTCGAGAAGGTCCAACCGACCGATAATCCGATCGATTTCCTCACGGAAAACCTGCCGTTCATCCCGCAGCGCCTGATTTTCCCGTTCAAGCTCTTGCATGCGCCGGACCAGCTCCTGGTGCCGGTCAAGCAATTGGGTCAGCTTTTCTTCGAGCCGGGCGACCAGCTCCAGGGTCTCGGATGCCATCGTGAAACTCTCCAGTTCGAATGAAAATATTAGAAAAAGGGCCGGGCAAAGTCAAGATTTTTCAGGGTTCCCGAAACAGTGCGTCGACGAAGAGATCGGGGTCGAAGGGTCGCAGATCGTCGACCCCCTCGCCGATCCCCACATAACGCACCGGCAGACCCAGTTCGGCACCGATGGCGACCACCATCCCCCCCTTGGCGGTGCCGTCAAGCTTGGTCAGAGCGATCCCCGAAACCTCCACCGCCTCCTTGAAGAGCCGCGCCTGGGTCAGGGCGTTCTGACCAGTGGTGGCGTCAAGCACCAGCAGAGTTTCGTGCGGAGCGCCGGGGATCTCCCGAGCGAGCACCCGACGAATTTTTTTCATCTCTTCCATGAGATTGACTTTGGTATGCAGTCGACCGGCGGTATCGAGAATCATCACCTCGGCCTTGCGCGCCAAGGCGGCTTTGGCGCTGTCGAAGGCCACGGCGGCCGGATCGGCCCCTTCGCCGTGACGGATCACCTCGACCCCGGCCCGCTCTCCCCAGATCGCCAACTGCTCGGCGGCAGCGGCGCGAAAGGTGTCGCCGGCACCAAGAACGACACGCTTGCCCTGGGCGGTGAACTGCCGAGCCAGTTTGCCGATGGTAGTGGTCTTGCCGACGCCGTTGACGCCGACCACCATGATCACAAAGGGCTGGGTCCGCTCCAGGTCGAGGGTGCCGGCCTCCAGCCTGAGGCGTTCGCGCAGTTCCTCGCGCAAGGCTGTACGCAGGGCTGCGGGGGACATTTCCCCCCGCGCCACCCGAAAGCGGAGCGACTGGATGACATCGCGGGTGGTGGCCATACCGAAGTCGGCGGTGATGAGCAACTCCTCCAGATCATCGAGGAGTTCGTCGTCCACCCGCCGTCCGCTGAGCAGACTATCGAGACGGCCGACCAAGGCGCCCTGAGTCTTCGCCAGTCCGGCGCGCATCCGCTCAAAAAGATTCGGAGCCGGTGCCGGCGGAACTTCGGCCGGAAGAACCGGTGCTTCCTCGGCCGCCCTTTCGGCTTCTTCTTCCGGCGCGACTTCCGCACGGCGTGAAGGAAGGGGCCGTTTGCGCCTCCCGATCCGCAGCAACAACAGGATAAAAAACGCCACCGCCAGAGTGACCAGCAGGTAGAGAAGTCCGAGCGCCCCGACTTCACGATAGACTTCCGGCACCCCCAGCTCTCCGAGAAGCGGGGCGACGGTTTGCACCCACAGGGTGAGCAACTCTCCGAGTTGGGCGAGATAATCCTTCAGCAGCTTGGAAAACTGATCCATAGTCAATTCACTCCCGGAAGACGGCTAAACAGCGGCCATGAGGGCGCTCAGCCGATCTCCCTGATCAAACGCGCGACACAGCGGCGCGCCTCGAAAAGCGCCCGCCCCAAGGCCTGCCCCCGCGCCAGGGTCAAGACCAGAAAATAGTCCGAAGTCACCGGCAGGATGAGGATCTCCATACGGTCCGTGGTGATGATGATCTCCCGAGGATCGGCCCCTTCGAGGCGTCGCACCAGATCGCGAAGCTGGTTGAGAATCACCCCCTTGTGGGCACCGATCACCTTGAGCTCGTAGTCATCCATACACGCAACCTGATCAACCGCCTCGCCTTCCCAGTCGGCGAGGATCGCCCCGCCGGCGTCGGGCACCGCCGCAACCAGATCCCCGAGAATCACCTTAAAGGCCATAGGCCTCCTCGAATTCGTGAAAACGCACCGAAACCAGCTTGGAAACCCCCGGCTCCTCCATGGTCACGCCGTAGAGGGTGTCGGCAACCTCCATGGTCCGCTTGCTGTGGGTAATGATGATAAACTGGGAAACCTGCGACATCTCCTTGATCATTTCGTTGAAACGGCCGATGTTGGCGTCGTCCAGGGGGGCATCCACCTCGTCGAGCATGCAGAAAGGGGAAGGCTTGATCAGGAAGATGGAAAAGATCAGCGCCACCGCCGTGAGCGCCTTTTCCCCCCCGGAAAGAAGGCTGACGTTCTGCAGCTTCTTGCCCGGCGGCTGGACGATGATCTCGATCCCGGTCTCCAGCAGGTCGCTTTCGTCGGTCAGCCGCAGCTCTCCCTGGCCCCCGCGAAAAAGGCGGGGAAAGATTTCCCGGAACTTGTCATTGACCAGATCGAAGGTCTCGCGAAAACGCTTGCGGGTGGTGCGGTTGATCTTGCCGATAGCGGTCTGGAGTCCCTCCAGGGACTGGCGCAGATCCTCCTGCTGCTCCTGAAGGAACCGCCCCCGCTCGTCCAGTTCGCGATATTCCTCGATGGCGGTAAGATTGACCTCGCCGATCCCGTCAATGGCCTGACGCAGATCCTCCAGACGCCCTTGCGCCGAATCCGCGTCGAACTCAGCCGCCGGCAAGGCGTCGTCGCGCAAATCGACCCGATAGCGTTCAAGGACGGTGGCATGGAGATGTTCCGCTTCCAAAGCCAGTTCCCGCAGCCGCAGCTGCCCGGCGCCATGGGCCTCGCGCAGGGTATCGATCTCTTCGCGCAGACGGCGAAGACTCTCCTGCCGTTCTTCCAGTTTTTCCTGGGTCAGGGCGAAGCGCTCCCGAACCTCAGCCAGACGCGCATGATCCTCGCCGTGGCGTTTGGTCAGCACTTCCTGCTCGATCTTCAGTCGTGCGCTTTCGCCCTCCAGACGTGCCTCTTCCGCCTGTGCCTCGCGGCAGTGCTCGGCGATCAACGTACGCCGGCCCTGCAAATCCCGACGCAGGCGCGCCAGGCGCGCCACCTCCGCCCGGTGACCATCCTCACGTTCGCGCAGGCCGGCAACCGCCACCTTGAGAGCCGTCACCCGGTCGCGCACCACGGCGATTTCCCGGCGCAGGATCTGAGTCTCTTCCTGAATCCGGGCGAGGGCATCCTCGTGCTCCAGACGCTGTCCTTCCAGATCCCCGCGGGCGTTCAAGGTCTCTTCCAGACGCCGGTCAAGCTCGCGCTCTTCGCCGTGCAGCTGTTCGTCTTCGAGGACCAGTACCTCCAGACGTTCGTCCAGGCGGGCACGGGTCTCTTCCAGACGCTGCAGATCCTTTTCGCTGTCCTTGACCTTGAGGGCCTGCCCGTGCCGGGCACCGTCGACCTCGCGCAGCCGCTCCTCACTCTCGCGCAGGGCCTCACGCAAGTGCTCCCGCTCCCCTTCGAGGGCAGAGAGGCACTCCTCTTGGGATTCAACCCGCACGGCTAGTTCCTTCATTTCCCGTTTTTTGTGCAGCAGCCCCTGTCCCAACCCCTGGCGGCCGCCGCCGGTGAATTCCCCGCGCCAGCTCAACAGTTCGCCAGCCTCGGTGACCAGCAGCGTTCCCGCGGGCAGGGACTCTCCCGAATAGGGCTCCAGACTCGGCACCTGGCCGCAACCGGCAAGCAGGGCGTGAACCAGAGGCTCGCTTCCCGGCCGGGGGCGGACCAGTTCCGCCAGCGGCCGAGCACCGGCGGGAATCACCGCTGAGGCCGCTTGCCACCCGGGCCAGTGGAAGGTCGCGCGGCCGTCCCGGCCGCCGAGAAAGGCGGCGGCAGCGACGGCGGTCGCGCGATCGGGGACGACCAGGGCCTGCAAACGCTCGCCGAGAACCGCTTCCAGAGCCGTTTCCAAATGGGCCGGAGCTTCGAGGTGATCGGCGACCACGCCGGAGAAACAGTCACGCCACTCAGCGTGGGCCAGAAGCGCCTTGACCCCGCCGCCGTAACCTTCCAGATCCTGCTCCAGCTGGCGCAGGGAGAGAAGCCGGGAACGGTTGCGCCCGAGTTCCTCGCGGTGCCGGGCGAGGACTGACTCGTTCTCCTCCCGCTCTTCCCGCAAGCGGGCGACGGCGTCACGCAACCGCTCCTGTTCCGCGCCCAGGGCTTCATGGGCGGCACGGAGGGCGGCGAGGGACGTAGCCATCTCGGCGATGAGGGATTCGGCCTCGCCGAACTGTTCCCGCAAACGCACCGTCTCCCCACGTTGTCGGGATTTGCGTTCTTCGAGCTGACGGCGGCGACGCTCAACCTCCTGCTGCCCGGCACTCAGCTGGGAAAGCTCGGTCAGCAGCCGGTAGAGAAGCTGGCGGGTTTCCTGCTGCGCCGCCTCCAGATCCTCGTCCCGCTGAGCAAGTTCGGCCAAGGCGACCTCGCCCTCGGCCAGATGCCGCGACTCCCGTTCCAGATCCCCACCCAGGTCTTCGCGGGTCTGCCTGAGGCGTTCCTCCTCGCCGTCGGCCTCGGACAGACGCCGCGTCACCTCTTCTTCTTCGGCATGCCACTGCTCGCGGCGGCGAGCCAGGCTCTCCCCCTCGCGGGCAGCCAGAGAGAGCCGTCCGGCAACCTTTTCCAGTTCCGCGGCGAGAAGAAAGACCTGCTCCTGCAGACGAGCGACCACCCGCTCTTCTTCCCCCTGAGCCAGGCGGGCCTCGTCCAGGGTCTGCTCGTCGCGCTCCAAGCGCGTCGCCAGGGTGGCCAGCTTCCGGCGTTCCTCCCCATCCCGCGCCCCGGAGGTTTCGATGGCTACACCCAGTTCGGCGAAGCGCCGACGGGCCAACTCCACCTCGATCCCCTTGAGTTCCTCCCGCAGGGTGCGAAAGCGCTCGGCCTTCTGCGCCTGGCGCTTAAGGCTCGCCGTCTGCCGACGCACCTCGGCAACGATGTCCCCCAGCCGCAACAGGTTCTGGCGGGTCGCCTCGATCTTGCGCAGAGCGGCTTTCTTGCGGGATTTGTATTTGGTGACTCCAGCCGCCTCCTCGATGAGAAAGCGGCGATCCTCGGGCTTGGCGTTGAGGATCATGCCGATCTTGCCCTGCTCGATGATCGAGTAGGCGCGAGCGCCGATCCCGGTATCCATGAAGAGTTCGGAGATGTCAAGCAGGCGGCAGGGGATCTTGTTGATCAGATATTCGCTGTCGCCGTTGCGGAAGAGCCGGCGGGTGACCATGATTTCCGCGTACTGGCGGTAAGCGGCGGGAGCTTGGCCGTCGTCGTTGACGAAGATCATGGAGACCTCGGCCATGCCCAGGGGCCGGCGCGATTCGCTGCCGCCGAAGATCACGTCCTCCATGGCGCGGCCGCGCAGGTTTTTGGCGTTCTGCTCCCCCATCGCCCAGCGGATGGCGTCGACGATATTGCTCTTGCCGCAACCGTTGGGGCCAAGGATCGCGGTGATTCCCGACTCGAAATCGAGGGCAACCCGATCGACGAAGGATTTGAACCCCTGGATTTCTACCCGCTTGATCTTCATGGATGGGAAGAGACGACTCCTGAGCCGAACGGCCGAAAAAACCGATAACAGGGCATGTTATCAAGGGGCCAGCGGCATGTAAAGATTTTATCCGGTTGCCTTTAATCCGTCTCCGAAGGTATGATTCGAAGCATGATCGAATGGCAGGTTCTCTCCACAGACTCGAATAAGCCGCTGGAATTTCTGACGGATCGCCTTCCGGGCGTGCCGCGCGCCTATCTGCGCCAACTGCTGCGTAAGGGCCGGCTGCGCCGCGCGGGGATTCCCCTCGACGAAAGCGACGACCTGAAGCCCGGCGAGCGCATCATCCTGCCGGAAAGCACCCGACTGCGACAACTGCTTGCCCTCCCTCCGGCACCGGCTATTCTATACGAGACCCGGGAGATGTTGATCGTTGAAAAACCCGCCGGACTCGCCGTGCACGGCAGCCGGGGGCACGAGGAAGACCATCTGCTCGGCCGCATCCAGGCTCTGTTGAGAGAGCGCCGTACCCCCTATTCGGTGGCGCCGGTGCATCGCCTCGACCTGGAAACTTCGGGGCCGGTTCTTCTCGCCAAGGGGCGCCAAGCCGCCGGCTGCCTCGGCCGACTCTTCATGGACGGCGCCGCACGCAAAATCTACCTGGCCCTAGTCGCCGGGAAACTGGTCGGCACCGGGAAACTGGAGAGCCCGGTGCGCGCCAAGGGCAAGTTCAAGGAGTCGGCCACGCTCTTCCGGAATCTTACGACCTTCGGCGCATTCACCTTAGTCGAACTGGAGTTGCTCAGCGGCCGCACTCACCAGATCCGGCAGCAGCTGGCTGCCGCCGGTCATCCCCTGGCCGGCGACCGGCGCTACGGCGGCCCGACGTCGCCGGAACTTAAGCGGCTCTTTCTGCACTGCCGGCTGCTGGCGCTACCCGACCCCTTCGGTGGACTGGATGTCGTGGTCGAGAGCCCGCTTCCCGAAGAATTGGCCCAATGCCTAAGTCACATTCGAGGGGAGAACGCCCCTTGCCCCTTACGCCACCGCGCCGGAATGGAGCGGGCATCTGACCTGTGAAAGATAGCGGATGTATCGTAATTCCATAAGCCGCCGCCAAAGCCGCCGGATTCCACTAAAAATCGCCGGCATCTACACGGCCATCGGTGCTGCCTGGATTCTTCTCTCGGATCGGGCGCTCGCGGTCTTGGTCGCGGACCCGCACCTGGCGACCCGCCTGCAAACCTACAAGGGCTGGTTTTACGTTCTCGCTACCTCCGCCCTGCTCTATCTGCTGGTTCGTCGTCATACCCGCGCCCTCGGTACCCAGTTTGAGGAAATCCGCACCATCTTCGACTCCCTCAACGCCATCGTCTACGTCGCCGACTTGGAAACCCACGAACTCCTCCATCTCAATCGCCTCGGCGAAGAGCTGTCCGGAACCCGCGAATGGCAAGGAAAGAACTGTTTCGAGGTGTTGCAGACCAGCCAGCCGGGGCCTTGCGGCTTCTGCACCAACACTCACCTGGAGTCGAGCGGCCAGGCCCGCACCCCCTATACCTGGGTCTTCCGCAACACTCGCAACCAGCGCTGGTACCAGTGCATCGACAAAGCCATCCCCTGGTCCGACGGCCGCTTGGTCCGCCTGGAAATTGCTATCGACATCACCGAAAACCGGGAACTCGAAGAAATCAAAGACCAGATGCTCTCATCGGTCAGCCACGAAATGCGCACCCCGTTGACGGCCCTCCTTGGCTTCACCGAGTTCATGCTCGAACAGGAGACGACCGCCAACGAGCGACGGGGCTATCTCGAAGCCATGCAGCGGGAAGGACAACGCCTCAGCCGGCTGATCGACAACTTTCTCCGCCTCGGCCGTCTCAAGTCGCGGCGGGAAACCCTCCACCGTGAACGCCTTACCCCCTGGAAACTGCTCGCTCCCCTGGCGAAAAAGTACGCCCAGGCCTCCCCCCGTCACCCATTGCGCCTGGCGATTGCCCCGGAGGCCGGCCCCTTCTGGGGAGAGGCGGAAGATCTCACCTTGGTGTTCGACAACCTGCTGGCCAACGCCTTCCAGTACTCTCCCGAGGGCGGAGAAATCGTCCTTGGGGCCGAACCTCGGGGGAAGGAGGTTGTCCTATGGGTCAAGGATTCTGGCATCGGCTTGGAACCTGAAAACCTGGAGCGGGTTTTCGACCAATTTTACCGGGTCGACAACACCGACCGGCGCCGGACCAGCGGTGTCGGCCTTGGGTTGGCTCTGTCGCGGGAGATTGTGCTCCGTCATCAAGGCCGGATCTGGGCGGAAAGCTCCCCAGGCGCCGGCAGCACCTTCTTTGTCGCTCTGCCGGAAGCCGCGCAGGTTTCCAGCCCTTCGGAGCCGAAGAGCCCACACCAGGCCGATTAGCGGTTTTCTTCCACGCCGAAGCGGGCTAAACTTCCCCGCGCCGCAATCCTGGACCCTTAGCCGCCAAGCCGAGATTTTTCATGTTCCGCCGCCACCCGACCTTCGCCATCTATCTGACCCTGCTGCTCCTCCTCGCGGCGGCCGCGGCTATCTTTGTCTTCACCTTCGATCTCGATCACTATCGCCGCCAGCTGGAAGAAACCCTGGCCGCCACCCTGAAACGCCCTGTTACGCTGGGACAGGCACACCTCTCCTTCGCCAAGGGCGCGGCCCTCGATTTCTCGCGCATCGACATCGGCCCGGCACCCGACCGCCCGGGCAGCCTGAGCGCTGCGCACCTGCTCGTCAAGCCCGATCTCCACGAGATCCTGCAAGGACGCTTGACCTTCAACGAAATAGTCCTGAGCGAGCCACGTCTGACCCTGCCCCCCTTCGGCCACGAAAAGATTGATCCAAGAGCCCTCCTCGCCCTCCTCAATCAGCTCCGCATCCACGCCCTGAGTCTGCGCAACGGCGCCCTGCTGCAAGACCCGGCCGACGGCAAGGGGCGTGTCCACCTGCTCCTTTCCGGGGTGGAAGCCGCCTTAAGCGGAGTGAAACCGGGAGGGGCAGTGACGTTGGAAAGTTCTGGCCGTCATTGGCAAGGGGCAGAGTCCGCGCTCTTCGGCCTGCGCGGCAACCTGACGCCGAGCGCCGATCCGCAACGCTGGGAAGCTGTCCGGCTCGATCTTGCCCTGACCTTGGAACATCTGGCGCCGCAACCGCTGCTGGAACGTTTCTTCCACGCCGGCCGGACGTGGGATACCAGCGGCGCCCTCTCCCTCAACGGCACCGTCCGCGGCTCGCTCAATTCGGGGCTCGATCTGCGGCTGGAAGTCGGCGGCGAGGATCTGCTTCTGCACCTGCCGCAGCTCTATGAAACGCCCCTGCCCGTCAAACGGCTGCATCTCGCCGGCATCCTCGGCCATGCCACAGAGAGCTGGTCTTTCAATACCTTCTCCCTGCGGGTCGATGATCTGGAAGCGAGCGGCTCGTTACGCTGGAGCGTCCACGACGGACAACCCCGACTGGTTGCCTCGCTGAAAAGCTCACCCTTGCCGCTGTCGGGTCTGCGCAATCTGCGACCGCTGCAGGAGGCCTGGCCCGCCGTGGCACGGTTGAGAGGCGGTTCGCTGCAATTCCTGAGTCTTGAGACCGACGGCCCGACGCCCGGCCCGGGGCGGATGCCGGCCTTTCTTGACGCCCTCAAAGCGCGCCTGCTGCTGAAAGATCTCGACACGCGCCTGGACTGGCCCGGCAACCTGAGTGATCTCGCCGCCGAGCTGTCTTGGCAGGACGGGCAACTGCGGGTGGAAGCCGGCACAGCTCGGCTGGGAAAAGAACCCTTGAGCTTTTCCGGAATGATGGGGAAACCCTGGGAAGAGGACTTTCCGCTGCAACTACAGGCGAAAACCCTGCTTTCAGCCACGGAACTGCTGGCGAAACTCACTCCTCGGCCAATTCCCGGCTTGACCCTGTTCGGCCCCGTCCCCCTGCGGCTCAACCTCGCGGGCAACCCGCAGCAGCTGCACATCGATCTGGCCGCCGACCTGACCCAGGTTGGCGCCGCCTATCGCGGCCAGGTGGAAAAACCCCTTGGTCAACCGGCGACCCTATCGCTGCAAGGAGAAATCACCCCGAAACACCTGCTGCTCACAGCCGGACAACTGCATATGCTTCCCCTCGACCTGCATCTGACCGGCGACCTGTCCCGCCAGGGGCGACGACCCTTCAATCTGGCCCTGGAAATCGCCGCCCTCGACCTAGGGCAATGCCGTTCCCAGGTACCACTGCTGGAGAAGCTCCGGGCCGAAGGTGAGATCGCTCTGCGCTACACTCTCTCCGGAGACAACGGCAGACTCGAAAAACATTCAGGAATCGCCAAGCTGCGCCGGATCGGGGTCCATCTGACCCCGGTCATCGCCGATCTTCGCGAGGCCAACGGCGAAATTCTCCTCTCTCCCAACGGCGCCGAATCGCGCGACCTGACCCTGAAACTAGGCGGCTCCCCCCTTGATGTCGAAGCCAAGGTGGCCGACTTTCGTCAACCGGCGGTGGAGATCCAGGTCAGGGGGGACTCGGTACGCGCCGACGATATCATCTTTCACAACGACCGCGCTTTCCTGCGCCGCCTGAACGGCCACCTGCGCATCGACGGCAAGGGCCTCCTCTTCGATCCGGTGCGGGTACGCCTCGACGGCGGCACCGAGGCGACGGTTCGGGGCACGGTCACCTTCGCCGTGCCGGAAGTGCGGCTCGACATCGACGCCCCCTACGGCAACATTGACGAAGTCATCGCCCTCTGGCAACACCCCGAAGGAACGCCGGCCGAGCCCCCCGCCAAGGAGAAGAGGAAAACCCGGCTGCTGATCACCGCCGCCGCGCATCGCGGACAACTGGGCAATCTGCGCTTCGAAGAGGCGCGGGGGGAGATCAGCCTGCGCGACGGCATGTTGACCATCTTCCCCTTGCGTTTCCGCTCCGGCGAAGGACTGTGCCAGGGGCATGTTGCCGTCGATTCCTCGCTAGGGCGCCCCCCCCTCCTGAAGATCTCCGGACATCTGGATAATTTCGACGCTTCGGCCATTTACCACGAAATGTTGCGGCGAAAAGGGCTGGTCACCGGCGTCCTGCAAGGGGATTTCTATCTGGAGGGGCGGGCGGGAAAACCTTTTCTGGAAAGCTCCACAGGGGGAATGTCCTTCACGGTCCGGGATGGGGTGCTGCGCAAATTCCAGATTCTCTCCAAGGTTTTTTCCCTCTTCAACGTCTCGCAGATTCTCTCCCTGAATCTCCCCGACATGGATACCAAGGGGATGCCCTTCAGCTTGGTGCGCGCCAGCGCCAAGCTCGATCAGGGCATCCTTTCCACCGAAGATCTCTTCATCGACAGCACGTCGATGAACCTCTCCCTGGTTGGCAGCCTCAATCTGCGCACGGAGACCCTGGACATGGTCTTGGGGGTCAAGCCGCTCAGGGTGGTCGACCAGATCGTCACCAACATACCCTTTGCCGGCTGGCTTCTCGCCGGAGAAGAAAAGGCCCTGATCACCGCCCATTTCGCCATCACCGGGAAGAGCGACGCCCCCCAGGTCATGGTCATTCCCGTCACCTCGGTGTCGGAAAAGGTTATCGGCATCTTCAAGCGCGTCTTCGGCCTCCCCGGCAAGGTCGTCTCGGATGTCGGCGAGCTCTTCCAATCCTCTCCCAAGTCCACGCCCGAACCGCAAAGGGATCAGCCGGAATCGGCCCCTATTCGACCATGATGGTCCCCTCCCATGGCGGCACCATTCGCCTGGGATGCGGCCAGGGCTGCACCACCCATCTGCCCCAAACCGTCGCCAGAGATCTCTTCGCAGCCACACCCTAGCGAAGAACCCTGACTCCCAGCACCTGCTCCATCTGCCGCAGAGCAAAGGCGCCGTCCGCTTCATCCAGTGCGGCCACGGCGTCGACGGGCACCGTCACCCGATAGCCGCGCATGACCGCGTCAGCGGCGGTGTAGAGGACGCAGATATTGGTCACACAACCGGTCAAAACCAGATCCGTCACCCCTAATTCCTTGAGAATTCCATCCAGCGCGGTCCCCGCGAAACCCGAATAACTGGTCTTTTCCACGATTCGCTCTTCCGGCCGGGGCGCCAGTTCGTCGATCACCCGGGCGCCGACGCTGCCGCGCAAGGCGTGGGGCGGCCAGCCCATGCGCGAAAACTCCCGGTCGTCGGAAGCGTGAGCATCGCAGAGAAACAGAACCGGCACCCCTGTCCGCCGCGCCTCGGCCAGGCGTGCCCGTAGCGCCGGAAGAATCGTCCGGGTTTCCGGCACTTCCAGCACCGCTCCTTCCCGCACGAAATCGTTGAGCATGTCGATCACCAGCAAAGCCTGATTCATGTTTTTTCGCTCCTTTCCTGATCGCGTATCCCGTTAAAGCATAGCACCGACCAGCAACTATCCCGGCCCCAAAAAACGGCGACCGACAAGGGCGTAAACCTGGCGCAACCCGAGCTGCGGAAGCAACTCGGGTTGCGCTGTTTTTGCATAAAGAAGAGAGGAGAAACCCGCCAGATTCAGCCGGTGGCGGAAGAACCCGCCCCACGCAGAAGCCGCCGGGTGAGAGGGTCGAGGAGCCGGTTCTGGGTAAAACGTGCCGTCGCCGGGCCGGAAAGGGCGATGGTCAAGCCAAGCGCAACCAAGAACCACAGAACAACCCCGAGCGCCTGCGGCATCTTTTCAGCAAAGGCAAAGACACCGAACAGCGCCAGAAATTTCACCACAAATCCGTGCCAAGCGTAGACATGCAGGGAGTTCGCCCCCCGCTCCGACATCCAGGTCTGCTCTTGGGGGATGAGCAACAACACCGCGCCGGCCGTGGTCAGGGAGAGGGCATAGACGCCAAGGCGCGCGAAGACGCCGAAGGTCTCCACCCCGAGGGTGGCGTAGGAGACACTGCCAAAAAGCCAGCGCGCCGAAAAATCGCTAGCGAGGAGGAAGAAAAGAACGTTTCCGGCGACGACGGCGACGGGGAGATAACGGGGCAGCCGTTGCCGCCAGGCCGCGACATCGAAACCGGAAACGACCATCCGCTGGCCGATCAGGAAAAAGGGGAAGAAAAACAAGGTGCGTGACAAACCGAGAAAATAGCCGATCTGATCGGAATAGCCCGCCGCCAGCGCCAGGGCGAAGGCGATGGGCAGGGGGTATTTCAGTTTCATGAAAAAGGGCGCGAAGACCCGCCAGCAGAAGAGACTGAGCAGAAACCAGAGCAGCCAGTAGGGCTGCAAACCGGTACTGTAATGGCTGATACGCCCCGTGGTCAGCAGGTTGAAGAGTTCATAGAGCAGGGTGAAGGCGAGAAAAGGGACGAGCAGCGACTGGATGATTTTTGCCGACGGATCCCCCTGCGGATCGGGCTTGGTCAACAGACCGCACAGCAGCACGAAGACCGGCATGTGAAAGGAGTAGATGCTCAGGTACAGCGCCCGGACCAGCCCCCCCTGCCCCGCCGACGGTTCGAGCAGATGCCCGAAGACGACCAGGAAAATCATCAGAAATTTGGTGTTGTCGTACAGGTAATTACGCGGCATGCCGACCTCCCCGAAAGCGGTTGAATGAAGAAATTATCCGCTCTTTCACGGGGAGGAAGCAAGCGACGAAATCATAATTCACAAAACACACTTTTGCGGGACGAATCAGCCCTTGTCACCTACCTAAACCCCTAAGATCACTATCAACTGTAGCGAAACCGGTTTCTTGGGCACAAATTTAGATTACGCTGCCCGACGGGGTTTTCCCCCGCGATTGCATCAGGGTTAAAGACTGGTAATATTAAATAAAAAGCCCCCAACACTGATGCCCTCGCGAAAAGAGAAGGTCCGATAAATAGCTTAAATCATTAGATTATTTGCAATTTTTTTCTTGCGCCGGGACGCGACCTATGGTATATTCCTCAACTATTCCAATGCTTTGCGAGGGGCTACCATGATTCACGTCAAAGACCACAAACAGGTCGACTTGTTCCATCCCTTTGAGCATCTCGGCCCGAAACGGCTCGCCCTCCTGGAATCCTCTTGGGCGCATCTGTTCCGGGAGGAGATCCTTCACA
>Ga0265295_1004500_pt1 | contig 18686 bp, 13 predicted proteins | sample Munlansysbiofilm_FD_192503 | JGI IMG/M metagenome (GOLD analysis project Ga0265295, IMG submission 192503) | Leachate microbial communities from a municipal landfill in Southern Ontario, Canada - Methane capture system biofilm | ecosystem: Engineered > Solid waste > Landfill > Unclassified ...
TAGAGTGACAAAATATGAGCCTATCTATTTTGTCAAGAATTATTTGCAGATTTCAAAAACTACTTTTTGATCCTAAATGCTCTTACTTTTTCACCAGACCCTGAGGATTATGTGCAAAGGTCTTTTGAGGGTGAAACTGAATACTGGATTCTTGAGAAATTGTTTGAAAAAGTGATAGGGAAGCCATTATCATACTACAAAACATCAATTGTGAAGTTAAGAGGGTGTGGAGATATCAAGAAAACAATGGAGGTTCTCCGAGTAATGGATATACCTTGTAAGGCTTTAGCAGATTTAGATTCTGCCTTTAATATGGGCAGAAAACAAGATTTGATATCAGAAAGTAATCCTGATTTTTTGGAATGCAAGAAAGCTATGCAATCGTTAGCTGATGATTCTCAAAATCAAATATCGCTAGATGGTTCGGGCTGGCCAAAGAAAAATGAATTCCACACTGCTGAAGAGATGTACGAACTCCTTGGAAATATTGAATCTGCAAAGAGTTTCATCAATAACATACACAACCATTACAAGATGCATAATATATGGGTTTGGAAGAGAGGAGCCATTGACACTTATCTGGGGTTAAAATCAAAGAAATGTGAGCAGTGGCAAAGCTTGCTCGAAGATATTGAAAGTGAACCACTTGAGAAGTGTCTTGTTAATCAAGAGGAAGTTTTTGAATGTATGAAATGGCTTGTTGACTAGCCTTAGTCTTACAAGCAATAGTTAGCCTACCATCCTCAACTGCATGACCATTGTCCCAATCAGTGAGATACCATCTCCCTGCATCGAATCGACTACCTGGACTCGGTAATCAGCATTGAAGGGATGGAGTAGTACCTGTTGTCTCTGGTGATCGAACTGGATACGTTTCAGGGTGATGCCATCGTTCAATCTGACAGCGCAAACAGAGCTATCTGTATTGCTCCAGTCGTCTTTTCTCTGGATCACCACGATGTCGTTATTCATGATCTGAGGCTCCATGCTTTGTCCATTTACTCTGAATACCATATAGTTATCGATCTTGTCCTTGAGGTATATCCGCGGTAATTCCACGAAATTGTCATGTTCAAAATTTTCTGTGACTTCGGCTGGCATTCCGGCAGAAATTTCAGCGAGGATCGGAAGTAATATTGTACGGCTGTAACTGCTATCTGTGCAATCTGATAGCTTGCCCTTAGCTGATACAACTTCTACCTTGGACATGGTCTTTGACTCTGGCTTGGGGTCCCAGGGGGCACTCACATACATCCCACCCTCACCACTCAGCAGCCAATTCAAGTTCACTTTTTGCTCTGCCAATTTGATGAGAAATTCGGGGTCTGGAGACCGCTTATTGTTGATATATCGGCTCATGGAATTCAGCGAAATACCATTTTTTTTCGCAAAATCTCCGTGAGTCATACTTAGCGATCTGACCAGCATTTTGAGTCGATCACCGACTGTCGTGGCTGCCATATTCACTCCCAGTGGTCATTTTTAGGCTTGACCGATACCCGTTTGGGTGATAGTCTGCACCTGTGAACAAAGATATTAGCCTGATTAGTCAGGTCAAGACATTTTTATAGAGTGTGATTTAGCGGCGGATTAATCCCGGCACTGTTTGAGTATCTTCAGAACTTGCCGGCGTTAGCGCAGAAAGGACTTCCCAAGATGTCGCAGTGGTTTTAAGTAGCTCCCAGATATACAGTTAAGGAGATACCATGAAAACTAAGGAAAACATGCCCAAACGGACACAGCACTGTGACACCGAAAATGGCAAGCACTGTGACACATTTACCGAGTTGGGGTTCGTTCCTAGCGAAAGACCACCGCTAATGCTTTTGGCAAGGTACTTGGGAACCTGTCACACTGCTTCAGGCACTGTGACAAGACCCAAGAAGAAGACTTTAACACGGATTGTGGGAAGCACTGTGACAGATAGCTGTGTCACAGTGCTTATCCTCAAGATGACTGATGAGTATTATGGATTACTAATGAATAAGAAGATCGATGCTGTCTGGCTGACCATTGAACGGATGGCAGAACTGAAAGGCTGTTCCAATCGAACCGTATGGCGCTATATTGATAAGCATAACATGCATACCGTGAAGCGTCAGGTGAAGATCTGCACTGCCAAGGTTCTGAAGACCTTCGTATTGCCAGATCCTGAGACTCTCGAGCTTGAGTTCTCTGATACCTATAAGAATAGACAGGTGCCAGAGTTCTATCTGGAGACGGTAATCCCTATTGGCGAGCGTATGGTAAAGAGCATGCTGGTTTATGGCTATCAGAATACGGAGGACAGGCATGGTTGACTATCAATTGGATCTGGATGAGTATCGCAAGTTCTATGCGGAGCTCATGAACCAGTCAGATGAGGGAAATGATTCAGATAATGTGGAAAGTTCAGCTGCTTGTGCCTTAGAACATGCTGATGAAATGATCGATGTTGAGCCGGATATGGAAATATCGGTCAGCAAGTCCACTCTTCCACTTCTAGAGCGTGACCTCGATCTGAGACCGCAACAGCATATACCCTTTAAGAAGACTCAAGAAGCAAAGCTGATGGCGGGATTCTGCCAGATAGTGCTATCTCGCTTGGATGATTGTGATTCCAAGATTGAGGAGTGGCAACGCATCACTCTGGAATATAACCAGAAGATAATGCTGCCGGAGCTCTATGCTCTGCGAGGCAAGCGAGATGAACGATCCTTAAGAAGATGGGTACAGAACTATCAGAATAACGATAATGATATGTATGCTCTGGTTAGAAAGAGTGATCCCAATGGCAAGACCAGAAAGGTTAGTTACTTTGAACAGAACTATCTGATCAATCTGCTACTCAATCCCAATAAGATCAAGATCGGTTCAGCTATCACCATACTGAAAGGATATGCCAGACTGGGCTTGTGCGAATCTCCCTCTGATGAAAGAACTCTGAGACGCTTCTGTGAAGAATGGCTGAGAGATAATCCTGCCATTAGTGGTCAAGCCAGGCAGGGAAGCAAGTTCGTGGCAGAGCATATCGTCAAGACCATCATGCGAGATAGCTCACTCCTCAAAGTTGGTGATGTCTGGGTGGCAGATGGACATACTCTGGCCTTTGATATCATCAATCCTCAAACCGGAAAAGCACAGCGCATGACCATGATCATGGTCTTTGACTGGGCAAGCAGGTATCCGGTGGGAGCGAGTCTGGCACTAACTGAAGATAGTCAGCATATCCAGGCAGCCTTCCGTAATGGCTTTCTGAACTGGGGAGCTCTGCCTAAGTTTGTCTATCTGGACAATGGCAAAGCCTTCAAGAGCAAACTCTTTCATGAGAAGTGGGAAACCCACAATCTGGAAACCGAACTGGGCGGCATCTTCCCCAGGCTCAAGATCGAAGCTGCCTTTGCCGAGAGCTACAATGCCAAAGCCAAAGTGATCGAGAGATTCTTCAAGACCTTCCAGGATCAGTTTGAACGCTTCTTATCTTCCTTTAGAGGTTCCTGTGTGGCAGATAAGCCTGCCACTCTGATGCGCAATGAGAAATGGGCTCGATCCTTGTTTGAAAGCAAACCGCCCACCCTGAATGAAGCGATGCAGATGATAGCCTTTTACATCCGCTACATGTATGGTGAGGCTCCGCATAGTGGATTGGATGGCAAGAGTCCCTGGGAAGTGTTCAGTCAGGCACCTTTACCGGAAGATAGAAAAGTGATACCAGCCGAACTGAACTTCATGATGCTGGCGATGGAGAAAAAGAAGATCCGTAGCGAAGGTATTCGCTTCAACAAGCTGCAATACTGGGATATCGCCCTGGTCGATTATGTCGGCAAGGATGTGGTAATCCGTTACGACTATGCCGATGCCAGATGGATACTGGTCTATGATCTGCAGGACCGCTTTATATGCCAGGCTGAACTGAGACGGGCACAGCATCCTTTTATCCATCTCGATAAGACCAACCCAATCCCGCACAGCAATCTGAACAAAGAACATAAGCAGATTCTCAAGCTACGTCGTACCACTGAGCAGAGAGCGAAATTCACGGTCAAGCAGACTCAGGCTGTAGTAGATCAGTTCTTGAAGCCTCTGACCAGCATACCGGAGCAGAGTGCGATCTTTATCCAGCCACCCATGATTGAGGCTCCCAAACACGAAGCAGAGGAATTCATGCAAGCCTTGGAGAAGCAGGTGATCAAGAACCTACCGCCATTATCAGCAAGTAACATCAACCATGAGAATCCAGCACCACAGAGTGAGTTCAAACCCGATTACAAACCAGTCACACCTCCCCTGCAGGAGGATGACGATGATGAGATCAAACCCCGCAAGAAGAGCTACGAAGAGATGCTCAGATTCATAGGAATCAAATAAGGAGATACAGATGAAACAAGGTAAACTGGTAAGAACCCGCAACGTAGTGGAAGCTGATGAAGCGATTAATCTGCTCGTAACCCGCCCCAAAGAAGAAATGGTGGGGCTTGGACTGCTATATGGTAAACCTGGCTTAGGCAAGACTACTTATGCCACAAGGATCGCTTTACAGCGCAATTATGTGTATCTGAGACTGGAGGCAACCTCCACCCCAAAGTCGTTCACCCTCCAACTGATTACTGGCATCTACAACTACCTCAATCTGGAGTATCCACCCTTATATGGTACCACCAATGCCATCTTCCGGAGATGCATGGATGAGATCGAGAGGCATGAGGATATAGTGATTATCGTGGACGAGATTGATTATGCCTTCAAACAGCAGCAACTCCTCGGAACGATCAGAGATATCGTGGATAATACTGCGGCAATCGTGATTCTTGTGGGAATGCAAAATGCTCGGGATCGCTTGGCTCAGATCAATGAATACTACTTCGACCGCTGCAACTCATTCTACGAGTTCGAATCAGCCAGTCTGAAAGACATCACTGCCATCGCCAGGGAAGTTCTGGAAGTGGAAGCGAGTCCGGAGCAAATCAATACGATCTATTTCAACAGTGGCGGGAATCTGCGCAAAGCCATGAAAATGCTGCACCTGCTGGAAACGAGCATCAAAGCCGAACAAGGTCACTCAGAAACCACAGAGCAAAGGAAAACACTATGCTTAACTCCGAAGCTGTCTCCAATCTGATCTCTAAGTATAATCAGCCCTTCACTCCCAAAATGCTGGCAGGCATGCTCGATGGCGATATCAAGGAAGTCGAGCACCTGCTTGGTGATCTGGCGAAGGCGGATAAGGTGCGATGTATCTCTCCCAGCAATTCACTTTATGTGCGAGCCAACCGCTATACCCAAGGCATGGCTCCCGATCCCCGCTGTAAATGGAAATATGACATCCAGACAGCCATGAAGCTGCTGGACCTGATCGAGAGCAAGAGCTATCGCTCAGTTAGAGAACTAACCAAAGACTTTGGCAGAAGCAGGCAGTTCGTGTTTGTCTATCTGGAAGCCCTGGCGTCGATCAGCATCATAGGCATGAATCCACATGGCTACTACATCAAGACTAGGCTTGGTATCGAGCAACTCGGACGCTATATCCAGCCTGGGATACTGGGGCTGCTGAAGAAGTATTCGGGGATGAGAAATCCTTATGGCATGAGGATTGGTAGGTTTTATTTGGATTGCAAAGTGAGAAGAGAAAATGCTAACACATAACGCACCAATTGCATATAACTCACAACATCTATATAATTATTGGTATCTATTATAGATTGTACTTAGGTTGAAGCAGCTTAACGAGTACAGACTCCACAACAAGGAGCTCATCTGGAGAAAATTTGTCATTTTCTCTAAAAACAACTACTAGTTCGTAGTTCTTGGAAAGGGTACTAACCCACTGTTTGCGCGTTTGCTTATTGTTTTTCTCACGTTTAAAATTTTTGTAGAATGTCGCACCAGTAGATGTGCCAAAGTGCTGTGTAATTCTGTGAAAAAGGTCGTTATCCTTATTTAGTTCTCCCTTAACAATTCCACCGACTCCAATATAATCCAACCTACCACTTACCTTTTCTAAAAAGAAATACCAGCCGCGAGCTCTAGTCACGATGCTTCCATTGTGATTAATCCTCAAAGGCTTGAGTAAGCCGATGTAACTTAGTTTGAGAGTACCATTGTTGTTGTTTTGAACTAACTTCTTACTAATCGATGCTGAGTAACAAGACAACTCATCGCAGCTTTGCTTGTTTAAGTAGCATCGAATTACTTTTACAACTGTGTCTCTATAGTCGTTGAGAATTTGTTCTGCTGATTTAGCCAATTCATGTTCATTGCTGGGATTAGTCGTAGTTTTAATTATTCTCTTTTGTATCATCGTATTATCCATCCATCCTTTTAAAAGCAATTATAGCTACTGAATGTCTTGTCATGGGGATACCAAATATAAGTATTATCTTTCATAGTCCGTCCCTCCAGAAAACTCAACAAGTTCGAAATAAAGAATGAGTATGATAGGTCTTCCAGCACATACAACTTGTGCTTAGAACCATCATTATTACTATGCCAGTACTTATACAGCACCTTGTCTGAGAAACAGATGTGATTAACACAAGACAAATGGAACACATCATTAGCAGGAATATCAATGTGTTTTCTCCTAATGGATTCTTCAATTGAGTTTTCGCTGCTGGAAATCTCTTGATTACTAAAGTAAAATATGCCATTGAATAGAGGTGTAGGGATCAATTCTACGTTTCTGTTAGACATAATGAATGCTCCCATTTTATTGGCCTTATCATACTCTCCAGGAAAAGTTGTACGACCAAAGCTAGTTTTTACTTCAATAATCGCTCTTACAGCGTCTGTGGTTACTATTGAGAAATCTCCTTCTCTGAACAATACTGGATAGCTATTATCGTAAATCATTAGATCAATTTGTTTACTGACCTCATGATTACCCCTGGTTTCACATTGCTTGATAATAAACCCAGTTCCAAGGCTGTATTTTGCAGGTAGGTGTTTCTTGATAGTATTAGATAGAATTATTTCTCTGAATCGCCCGTTTTCAGCTGGATGCTTTGTTAGGTACTTGAGTTTATCCTTAAGAAGGCAGATCTCTTTGTTAATAGTCTTGTGATATTCAATCAAATCAGTCATTGATGTTTCTCCTTTTTCTGCTTATATTGCGCGTCCGAAGCAATCACCCCATTTATAAGCGACTCATGCAATCTATTAAGAATCTTTAAAAAACTACCATCTTGTACAGCCCCCAACCACAGACCTTCCTGGAATCTCTCCTGCCTCACATAATAGGTCAAGATGGCTCTTAGCAATCGGAAATCTGCATTCTCAATGTAATCAGTATAATTTGCATCACGAGGGAGGTGAGTTTCGAGATAAGGCAAGTGTTCTGTATCTAACAGGTCTGTTTGATAGACTTCATGGATAAAAGAGCTAATCTCTGGGGAATAATTCACATATGGGAAAGCAGGAGGATTGTACACCCACATTCCAGCCTCTTCTCCGGCCGTCGAGAAGAAGTCGATATAGCTTAGGAACTTGTCATACTGGTGCATTTGTTATCCCTTGAAACTGTTATTTACTCAATTCTGCAAATATTTATGCGGGGTTCTCATTGTCAATAGCAATCGCATTTTTATCGGTTCTTAACCATTTCTATGCGGGTATCTGCGGAAAGAATCGGAATTTATCGATTGACAATCAGAGGGGGGTCGGCGATGTATGAATTTGGGTGAAAAAGGTGAAGGATATCCGCTTTTCTGAAAAGGTTAATCCCTTGCCAATAAAGCCCATTAGGAGTGATCATGGATCATTTACAGGACAGGTGGCTGTCCATCAAAGAGATATGTGCTTACCTCGGAGTAAGCGATGACACGGTGTATCGCTGGATAAAATTCCACGATATGCCCACCCACAAGATGGGGCGTTTGTGGAAATTCAAAATCAATGAGATAGATGAGTGGGTCAAGGCCGGTGGAGCAACACTTAAATCAATCAAATCAAGAGCAAAGAAGATATAGGCTCACAAACATAATCAATTCAGTTCGCCTGTCTGCAAAGGCGATGATTGGTAGTGTGTTATGCTCCTGTCGCATAATCCCAGAGGTATTTGCACATGTTGTGTTTACGGCAGAAGAATCACTGTATAATACTGTGGTGAGCAGTTTGACTAAGCATCTTTTCCCGCCCACCACCCCAACAAATGGGGCTTCGCCCCATATCCCTATTACTTTATCGGCCTTGTTTCAAGGTCTGACGATATATCGATAAACGGAGTATTTAATGGCGCATAAGCTGTCTTTATCGTGGTTGGAACGCTTTCTGGAGGAGGCATGTGAATCCCTGCGGGGAAACATGGACGCCTCTGAGTTCAAAGAATACGTAATCGCCATGCTGTTCCTTAAAAGAGTTAACGACCTGTTCAATATCGAAAGAATCAACCGCAAAGCCGCTTTGGAAAAGAAAGGGGTGAGTGGGGATGCACTTGAAAAGGGTCTGGAGAGCGAAGCAAGCTATAAGTTCTTTGTCCCTAAGCGAGCCAGATGGGAAGAAATCCGGCATCTGAAGAAAGAAATCGGAGACGAGCTCAAGAAGGCATTTGAAGCGCTTGAAGATAGCAACAGCGACACGTTGGAGGGTGTGCTAAAACCCATAGACTTCAACAAGACCTTTGGCAAGAATAACAAACGCATTACCGATAAAGACCTGGTGGAGATCATTACCCACTTCGACAAGGTAGTGCTCACCGATGATAATCTGGAGTTTCCCGATCTTCTGGGCTCTGCGTATGAGTATCTGATCAAATACTTTGCCGATAGCGCTGGTAAGAAAGGCGGAGAATTCTATACGCCCAGGACAGTGGTCAAACTGCTGGTAAACATCCTTGACCCGGCTGAGGATGCTGAGATCTGCGATCCCGCTGTAGGTTCCGGTGGTATGTTGATTGAAGCCTTCAACCATGTAGAGAGCAAATACGGCTCTGCCAGAAAGCTGACCCTCTATGGTCAGGAAAAGAATGGTACCACCTGGGGTTTGTGTAAACTCAATATGCTCTTTCATAACATACTGGATGCCCAGATCGAAAACGGGGATACTTTGATGGAGCCCAAACATGTGGAAGGAGGAGAACTCAAACGCTTTGACATCGTGATCGCCAATCCTCCCTTCTCACAAAACTACTCAACAGATGGGATGAAGTTCAAGGAACGCTTTAGGTATTGGATGCCATTCAAGAAAAGAGCTGATTTCATGTTTGTTCAACACATGTTCAGCACCCTCAAAAGCAATGGTAGGCTGGCTGTGATCATGCCTCATGGAGTTCTCTTCAAAAGTGGAGAAGAGCGCAGAATGCGGGAATGGCTGATCAAAGAAGGCTATCTGGAAGCGATCATTGGTCTGCCTCCGGCACTCTTTTACGGAACCGGCATCCCGGCTTGTATCCTGGTGATCAATCGCAATGCGGCCAGTACCCGCAAAGAAGTGCTCTTCATCAATGCGGATCATGAGTATAAAGTCGGCAAGGTGCAGAACATCCTGCGTCCGGAGGACATTGAAAAGATCAGCTTTGTGTATAGGCACAAGCGAGAACTGAATGCCTATAGCCGTCTGGTAAAGCATGAGGTACTTGAAGCAGAGGAATATAACTGCAATATCAGAAGGTACGTAGATAATAGTGATCCGGCTGAACCGCATGACGTAAGAGCCCATCTCAAGGGAGGTATCCCGGAAAGTGAAGTGGAGGCATTGAAGGGCTATTGGGATAACTATCCGGGGATCAGAGAGCAAGTCTTTGCCAATAATTGGGACAAGTATCTGAAGTTTAGCCAGATCATCAGTGACAAGGAAGCCATCAAAGGCTATCTGGATGAAGCGAAAGCGATAAAAGACAAACACGAGAGCTATATGACAATCCTGAAGCTCTGGTGGGATGAGCACCAAGCCAAACTGGAAGCGCTCCCTGATAATCGTAATGTATATGAGCTCTATCATGCCTTCTCTGCCACGATTACCGCCAAGATCGGCTCTTTGGGTATCCTCGATGAATTCAAATGCAGGGGTGCATTTGCGGGATTCTGGAACGAGATCTTCAATGATCTGCGCAGCGTGGCAGCCAGTGGGTGGAATGCCGAACTGATACCTGATGATGAAATCCTGCAAAGCCAGTTCCCTGAGGTGATAAAAGAACTTAATGACTGCATTGCCAAGCGGGATGAACTGGAAGCGCTCTTTAATGAAGTTAATGATCTGGAAGAGGGTGCATGGAGTGAAGAAGAATATGAGGTTTTTCCCAAAGAAGAATTGGCAGAAGTCAAGGCAATGATCAAGAACTCGGGAGCTGAGCTGAAAGAGCTGAGTAAGGATATCAAGAATAAGACCAAACAGGTCAAAGCCCTCAAGAAAAGCGGTGAAGCATACATTGAGATAGAAAGGACATTAGAATCACTTCAAAAACATGAAATGGAGCTTAAAAAGAGAATTGCAGAACAGGAAGCTCGTATTGCCAAGCATTTGGAGACGGAAAAGGATCTGAAGGATAACCGCAAGAAGATCAAAGAGATCAAAGACCTTAGAGAGCTACTGGTAGAGCAGGCACGCAGTAAGATCAGCGAAGCCGAAGCTAAGGTACTGATCCTTGCACGTTGGGAGAAGACTCTCTATTCTGAAGTGAATGAATACATGATCCAGTATAGCAGACAATTCCGGGTAGCCCTGGAAAGCTTGTGGGAGAAGTATGATCAGCCCTTGTATAGAATACTAAAAGAAAGAGACGCAGCAGCCTCTGAATTGGTAAAATATCTCAAGGAACTCGGGTATGAATAAGGGTGTCATGGAGAACATCAAGTCGAAAATTGTAGGCTTGATACCAACTTCATGGCAGGTCGCTTCAATCGGAGAAGCTTGCTTAGAATTCGTCAATGGTGGAACGCCGTCAACTAAGAATGCTGAATACTGGAAGGGGAGCATACCCTGGATAACTGGTGCAGATTTTCTAGATTCTTTTCATATAGGTATTGTACGTAGGTATATAACGATGAATGCCTTGAATAATTCGTCGAGCCACCTAATTCCTAAAGGGAACATCCTACTGGTAACAAGAACCGGAGTAGGCAAGATTGCAATCGCTCCATTCAACGTAGCTATAAGTCAAGATATTACAGGTTTGATTCTGCGTAAAGATATATTTGATGTGGATTTCATCTATTATTGCCTCCAGACGCTTGCAGAAGATTTCAAGAAATTCAACCAAGGGACATCAATAAATGGAATCATCCGAAAGGATTTAGAACGAAAAATCGTTCCTCGTCCTAGTCTTGGGGAACAAACAATCATCGCATCTATACTCAGATCAGTTGATAAAGTGATTGAAAAGACTGAAGCTGCGATTGAGAAGTACAAAGCAATCAAAGCCGGAATGATGCAAGACCTGTTCACCAGAGGCATTGACACTCGATCTGGCAAGTTACGACCTACGATTGAAGAAGTTCCAGAACTCTATAAAGAATCAAAGTTGGGATGGATTCCAAAGGACAGGGAAGTTACTGAGTTTAAGAGTGCTTGTTTGGAATTCATCAATGGGGGCACCCCTTCCACGAAAAATGCATCTAACTGGGTCGGTACTATCCCATGGATAACAGGAGCGGACTTCTTGGAGTCGTTCGAAGTGGGATTTATCAGAAGGCATATTAATGAGGACGCGCTAAGATACTCTTCAAGCCATTTGATAAGAGAAGGCAATATCCTACTCGTTACAAGAACCGGGGTGGGTAAATTGGCTATCGCTCCATTCGATGTTGCCATTAGCCAAGACATAACCGGAATCATCCTTGACCTCAGCCAATACTGCACTGAGTTCTTCTATTACTATTTACAGGTATTGGTTGAGGACTTCAAGAAGATGAACCAGGGGACTTCAATCAATGGGATTATCCGGAGTGATCTGGAGGCAACTTTGATACTGAAGCCATCGCTCGATGAGCAGAAGCAGATAGCTGCTGTTCTTAATGCGTTGGATGAAAATTTGAAGAATGAACAAAGCAATCTGAATAAGTATCGTGATCTTAAAAGGGGACTGATGGCAGATTTGCTTACAGGGAAAGTAAGGATTAAATGAGATGAGGATTTACTTATGATGAAGCATAACTCCAATTACCCGATAAAACACTTATCAGTTAGAGTGCCATGGCATGACAATGGATGGGATGGAACTATTTGCAGAAATCCAAAGGCAAACAGCGCATGCTTAGTACTCAAGAATTGTGCTGAGAACAGAGACGATGAAAAAGAAGATAAACTGTCTGGAAAATCCATCAGAGATCTATCCCAAGATGATTATCCTGTATGCGCCAGTGAGCGTGGTGTTTTTATGGCCGGGTTCCCAATTCGTAAAGTTGTAACACATCCATATTTCAACGGATCTCCTAAGACTCATGGGCACTTAAAGCCTACTACTATCGTATATCCGCCGTTTAGTTTTTCTGCTGTTCCATATAGATGGGTCTTAAAAGAAAATGCAGAACTTCTATCGGAAGCTTATAACCTTGATTATGCTGATGACAGGGAACCAGTACTAGATTGGGGAAAACCTGTAAGCTGGGTTCAGGAGATTCGGAACCAGAAAGCTCTATTGAACTGCTTCTTTGAGCATCTTGATGTTACAAGTTCTCTGGTGTTTGCATATGCTAAACAGGTCCCCTTTGTTGAAGATAACAGAAGGGTGCTTATTGGGGTTGGAAAGATTAATGATATCATACCTAGTGAGGCATATGAGGGCTCCAACGCTAAGTTTGGAACGGCCTATTGGGAGCACATGATACATCACAGTATTCGTAATGATTGTAAAGATGGTTTCTTATTGCCTTATAATGAGGCTACTGATTTTCAGAAGACTAATCCAGAATTTGATATCAACGACATCATTGTCTCAATTCCAGATGACAAGCACTTGGAGTTTTCGTATGCATCAGAACACGTCAGCAATGATGCAGCGATAAGAATCTTGCTAGAATGTCTGCAAGCTTTTGAAAGAGCTGAAGAATATGGAATAGGCAAACACAATCAATCAGCGATAAAATGGATTCACAAAGAGATCTCAATACTAGATAAACTCAGAGGAGTATATCCAGGTATGGGGGCGGCTCTATGCGCATTTGGAATTGAGAAAGGGCATTTCGTCGCTGCTGAGATAATCAATAACCTCAAGGATAGTCAATCTAATCCATGGAGAGTATTTGAAAAGATTGCAGACGGTAATACTGGCATAATACATGGCAGAATTGAAAGTTTAGTACCTGAAAATACTAAGACTTTGTATAAATCGATAATGCAAAGAAAGCCAGATAGGTTGAGCTTCCTGCAATTACTAAGCCGGTTCGATCTGTCCATAGAACAAGCAATTGCTCTATGGGTTGAGGAAAAGAGAACTAAGTATGTTTATGATAGAAGAGAGAGCGAGTATCTAGTTGATCCATATTTGATCTACACAGATCTAAGATTATCTACGATACCAGTAGATATCAAGACAATTGATATGGGGTTGTATACCAAAGAAAACTATCCAGACCTGTTACCGGTGTCAATGAGATATACTGACCCATTGGCAAGCAACAGAATCAAAGCCTTTACTATTCATCAGCTAGAAATTGCATCCAATGCTGGTCATACTTTACTTCCAAGGAAAGACTTAGTGAACCAGATTCGTAGTTTGGGAATTCGCCCAGAATGTCCAGTTAATAGCGACTATTACGATCTCGCAGAAGACGTCTTTAGTGGCGATATTGCAATAACAGATACCGCATCTGGTGATAGAGCTTACCAATTAAACAGATATGTCCTTACCAAAAATATCATATCCAAGAAGATCATGGATAGGGTAAAAGGTCAAAAGCTTCTGATAAGTGAAGACTGGGAAGTAACTCTGAACTCGAAGCTGCCAAGTTCACAAATTGATGATCAAGAACAAAGAGCAAGGCATGAAAAAGTAGCTGCTCTTCAGACCCTTGCAGAATCAAGGTTTTCTTTGTTAATAGGTCCTGCTGGAACTGGTAAAACTACTTTATTGACGATACTTGCTGGCCAGCATGAGATTATGAGTGCAGGAGTTCTCTTTCTAGCTCCAACTGGAAAAGCTAGGGTAAGAATGGAAGAAATCGCCCGGGATATCAACATAACAGCAAAAACTATTGCACAGTTTCTGGTTAGCTATTCAAGGTACGACACTGATACAGGGAGGTACGTGATGTCTGAAAAGAGATGTGCCGAGCCGTATCAGACTGTGATCATAGACGAGTGTTCCATGCTTACAGAGGAGATGCTTTCAACGACTATGGATTGCTTGCAAGGCGTTAAGAGATTCATCTTAGTCGGGGACCATAGACAACTACCACCGATAGGGGCAGGAAGACCTTTTGTGGATATTGTAAATTACCTGAGACCTTCTGAAATTGACTCTTCATTCCCGAAGGTTGCCTCTGGTTATGCAGAACTTACAATCAGGCGCAGGCAAGGTGGTGCAAGTCGAGAGGATCTACAATTAGCGGAGTGGTTTGGTGGAGGAACTTTGGAGCCAGCAGCCGAATCTGTTTTCAGACTCCTTATTAGCAAGAAAGCATCAGAAAATATCCGGGTTGAACGTTGGCAGAATGAAGATGATTTTAACAAACTGCTCGAACAGGTACTTCCTGAAGAGCTGGCAATGGAGAGTTTTGACGACCTAGATAGCTTTAATAAATCGCTCGGTGCTGTAGATAACTACTATTTTAACAAAGGTGTAGCAGTTCACTCAGTTGAAGATTGGCAAATTCTGTCTCCGGTTAGAGGGAAATTGTTCGGAGTATCAGCCATTAACAGAAAGATACACAAGCAATTCCGTAGTAAGCAAATCCAGAACAAGTATAGAAAACTGCCAGAACCACTCGGTTCCGAACAGATTGTCTACGGGGATAAAGTAATAAATGTCATCAATAAATCCAGAGATTCAAAATCAGTGTATCCGTTTGATGGTTTGAATTACCTGGCTAATGGTGAAATTGGTGTAGTGATAGGACAATTCAGAAAGAAAACTGATAAACAACAGCCCAAAAACACACATGTGGAGTTTACTTCCCAAAAAGGATATACATACACTTTCTGGGGTTGGATGTTTAGTGAAGAAGGAGATTCTCCGCTGGAACTTGCGTACGCTTTAACGATACATAAGGCGCAAGGGAGTGAGTTTGGCACCACTTTTATAGTAATACCCCAGCATTGTTCTCTCCTATCACGTGAAATGATTTATACTGCTCTAACTCGTCAAAAAGGTAGAGTTGTTATGCTCCTGCAGGGAGAGGGTCTTGAATTACTAGAGTATTCGAGTCCGTTGAAATCGGAAACATTAAGACGAATCACCAATCTCTTCTCTAAGCCCAATGTCATCGACTTTGATGGTCACTACCTAGAAAAGAACCTCATACATCAAGCAGAAGATGGGGTTATGCTAAGGTCCAAAAGTGAGCTTATTATTTATCAGTTGCTAATCAAAAAGGGGGTTAAGCCAATGTATGAGAAGAGAATAACCATTAAAGATGTGGTAATAATGCCTGATTTCGTCATTGAAAATGATGATACAGGGGTTACTTACTACTGGGAACATTGTGGTATGATGCACGACCCAGAATATGTAGAAAGGTGGAGCAAAAAACTCGCATTCTATAGAGAAAACGAAATACTCCCTTACCAAGAAGGTGGTGGAAGAAACGGAACACTCATTGTAACTGAAGAGAAGTTAAAAGTTCTGGAGAATGGACAAGTTAGGGGAGCGTTCTCAGTGCAGGAAATTGAGGATATAATAGATAAGGTTCTTTTGGGGTAGATTATGTCCGAATACAATAGTGTTGAACGTCCCTTCCTGGATAAGCTGCAGCAGCTTGGTTGGGAAGTAATTGATCATGGAACCGGGTTTACTCCTTATGATCCAAGCATCAGCAGGAGAGAAAGCTTCAGAGAGTATATCCTTGAGAACGAGTTCCGTGCAGCTCTGAAAAGGATCAACCTGACTGAGGACGGCAGAAGCTGGCTGACGGATAAACAGCTTGAGGCCGTACTTAGCGAGCTTACCATGCATCCCGGCATGGACTTACTCAAGGCAAATCAAACAGTGTATGAGCTTCTGACCCGTAATACGACTGTGGATCAGAATGAGCTGACTGGAGAGCAAAACCCCACGGTGCGATTGATCAATTTTGCCCATCCTGAGCGCAATAGCTTCATTGCCATCAATCAATTCAAGATTGAGACTCCCGGTGCTAGCAGAGCGGCGATCATTCCGGACATTGTGCTGTTCATCAATGGCTTGCCAATCGTGGTAGTGGAATGTAAAGATATGGATGTGGCTCAGCCCTTGAGTGAGGCATTTATCCAGATCAACCGCTATGCAAACCTGCGAGTGGATGATTATGGCATCAAGGAAGGCGAAGAGCGGCTTTTCCATTGCAATCTCTTCAACATCGTCACTCATGGCAATGAAGCAAGGTTTGGCACCATCACAGGCGAGTTTGACCACTATCTGAACTGGAAGGACATCTTCCCTGAGGAGTATAAAACTATCTCCGTATCTCCGGATGAACAACGCCAGGAAGTGATGATTCATGGGATGCTGAACAAAGCTATCCTGCTGGATATCTTGAAGAACTTCACCCTATACATGGAGATCAAGAGAGGGGAGAATGTAAAGATCGTCTGCAGGTATCAGCAATACCGGGCTGTGGGTAAAATCCTTGAACGTCTCAGAACCGGAAAGACACCCTTTGAACGCAGTGGAGTTATCTGGCATACCCAGGGCTCAGGGAAGTCCCTGACTATGGTATTCCTGATCAAGAAACTGCGGGATACGGATGATCTGAAGGATTACAAAGTGATCATGGTAAATGATCGGCTGGACTTGGAAGATCAGCTTTCGCACACCATGACTTATACTGGAGAAAGCCTCACGCTGATCGAGCATAAAAGGGATCTGGATAAGCTGAAGAACACCAGTTCCAATCTGAATATGGTTATGCTGCACAAGTTCCTGATCAGTGGATCAGTATCAGCGGAATCACTATTGGCAGCGGGGATTGTGCCGAGATATGAAGAATTCCCGGAGCTGAATACAAGTGAACGGATACTATTGCTTATAGACGAAGCACATCAAGATCAGGGTGGCGAGATGGGCGATAACATCTTCCTGGCTTTTCCGAATGCGGTCAAGATCGCTTTCACCGGAACTCCGCTACTCACAGAAAGGCATAAGCAGAAGACCCATGAACGCTTTGGCAGCTTCATCGATGTGTATAAGATGAATGACTCGGTAGCAGACAGAGCCACGGTTGACATTCTCTACATCGGTAGAACCAGCCAGGACAAGCTTACCGATGCTGAGATGTTCAAGCGTGAGTTTGAAGATATGTTCAAAGAACGAAGTGAAGAGGAGCGGCTGGAGATACAAAAACGCTATGGCACAGAGATGACTTATCTGGAATCCAAGGAGAGAATCCGGGCTATCTCGGAAGATATCATCGAACACTATACTCAGGAAATCCTCCCAAACGGCTTAAAAGGGCAGGTGGTGGCGAGTTCTATCGTGGCGGCATGTCGATATAAGTATGAGCTGGAAAATGCGCTAAAACGGCTAATATCGCGTGAGGAAGCAAAACCTGAGGCTGAGCAGGATGATGAGCTATTGAAACAGATGAGATTCATTAAAATCTGCACAGTAGTCTCGATGATGGACAACAATGAACCAGGCTATGTGTCGATGGCTCGCAGACAGGCTCAGGACATGGATGCAGTGGAGAGCTTCAAGAAAGACTTTGACTATAGTAAACCGGAAAGCGGCGTGGCAATCCTATGCGTTTGCGATAGGCTTTTGATGGGCTTCGATGCTCCGATCGAGCAGGTGATGTATCTGGATAAGAACCTGAGAGAGCATCGACTCATGCAAGCCATTGCCAGAGTGAACCGTACCAAGGTAATGAAAAGCGGATTTGTGAAAGAGCATGGCATCCTGGTGGATTACTTTGGAGTGGCATCACATCTGAAAGAAGCACTGGCTATCTTTACTGATACTGATGTGCAGGAATTGAATGATCTGAGCGCATATTTCCGGGGATTGGACAAAGAGATACCGGTCTTGGAATCCCGTTTTAGAAGGCTGATTCAGTTGTTTGTTGATAAAGGCATAATCCGCATTGAGGCGTTTCTGCATCAGAGAATCGGAGATAATGAAGAGGAATGGGAACTGGTGGAGGATTGCCTACAATTGGGTGCTGATGTGAAGTTCCGGGCGCAGTTTGATACTTATCTAAAAGCCTTCTTTGATAGCCTGGAACTGCTGTTCAATGCAGCAATGGCGAGGGATTACTATGTGCCCGCCAAGAGATTGGGTTATCTGATGATGCGCATGCGGAACCGCTATTACGATCCTACGATGGATTTGAAGTGGGCAGGGGCTAAGGTGCGCAGATTGATCGATAAATACTTAATCTCAGAAGGGATCAATCCCAAGATTGCGCCTGCCAAGCTGCTATCTGATGAGTTTCCTAAGCAGATGCGTGATCATAACAAAACCGGAAAAGCCAAAGCGTCTGAGATGGAACATGCCATCCGCTGGCACATCAAAGTGAATATGGAGAAAGATCCTGCACTCTATACGGGATTCCATGAGCGGCTGCAAAAGATTCTGGATTCTTATAAGGAACACTGGGATAGGATCATCGAGGAACTCACCAAGCTGAGAGAGGATATTGGCA
>Ga0265295_1004501_pt1 | contig 18685 bp, 15 predicted proteins | sample Munlansysbiofilm_FD_192503 | JGI IMG/M metagenome (GOLD analysis project Ga0265295, IMG submission 192503) | Leachate microbial communities from a municipal landfill in Southern Ontario, Canada - Methane capture system biofilm | ecosystem: Engineered > Solid waste > Landfill > Unclassified ...
TTCCTTTATTTAATGATCAAATTAGGGCGATGATTGGTACATTATATAAACAAGATAAAGCTAAAGCTTATCAAGAAGGGTATGCCATTGGTACAGATGTATTACCCTTAATTGAAGCGGCAATTGCCAAGTATAATCAAAAAATTTGTTTTTATTGTGCGCGCGGTGGCAGTCGTAGTAACGCCGTATTTAAATCATTGCTAGTTAAAGGTTATGATGTTTATAAACTACACGGCGGTTATAAACAATATCGTAATTATATATTAACGACGATGGATGAATATTTACAAACATTAGATTTTTTAGTATTAAGTGGAAATACGGGTAGTGGTAAAACAATTTTATTAAATAAATTATATAATTTGGGTTATCCAGTAATTGATTTAGAAAAATTAGCTAATCATCGTGGTTCGTTATTTGGTTCATTAGGTCAAGGAGATCAACCTAATCAACGCGACTTTGAAGATGCTTTGTTTTATGAATTAAAACAGTATATTGATACTGGTGTTAAACAAGTGTTAATTGAAAGTGAAAGCCGTAAGGTAGGAGATATTTATTTACCAACTTTATTGGTTAATAAAATTAAAACTAATCATCATTTATTAGTTTCACTACCGGTAGCGAAACGAAGCCAAATTATTTTAGAAATGTATGATGCTAATCATTTAGATCCAGTGGAATTAAAAACTATTGTGGGTAATTATTGTTTTGTTAAACGGCTGGGTTATGAGTGGGTCAAAAGGATGCATACTTTAATTGATCAGCATCAGTATTTATTATTGGTAGAAAATTTGCTGAATGATTATTATGATTTGTTATATGCTAATTCGCAAGATAAATATCAATATCAAAAAGTATTAGAAGCGAATGAATTAGATGATATTTTATACCAAATTATTGAATATTTAAATCAAAAACAATAATTAAAAGAGAGTATTTATTACTCTTTTTGCTTTTATCAGAAATTTATGTTATAATCTATTTTATCAATTTTGGGGGTAAAGAAGATGCAAGAAAAAATCGAATTAGCTTTATTAATTAAGGAAACAAAACCAGTATTAGTTGAAGAAGAACTAAATTTAGTTTTATTAACTAAAAATGGATATAATGAAGAAGCATTACATGAAATTGAACTATTTACTAAGATGGTTGGTCAACAAAATTATAATATTTTAAACCAAAATTTAAGTGAAACATTGATGAATATTAATTTTCACGTTTTAAAAAACTGGCTATCTGAGAAAACGGTTAACCCAAGCGGTTTAAATTTAGGAACTGCTAGATTATTATTAAACTTATCAGCTAATGTAAAATATAATGATTATCGTTGCTCGGGTTTAATGTTTACTGATGATAAATCAACCGGTAATCATAGTTTAAATAATTTGGTTAGAAGTTATTTAATTAGTCATGTCCTGGATTATCGAACTAAATCATTACCAACCTTTGATGATAGTGAAGAGAAACGATGTTTACCATATATCAAGAATTTAATTGATTTTATTAATGATTTAACAGATATTAATGTAATAAATTGTTATTTTCAAGCTGATGGAGCTTTATTATTATCGCGTTTATTTGGATTTTTTAGTTTAAATGAATTAGCAAAATTAGAAAGCTATTTTGATGAATTGATGCATTTTAATACTATTTATCAAAATGATAATTTAGATGAAAAACAAATTCAAAGATTAAAAGAAGTAATTAATGAAATTGAAACAATGTTAATGATTGCCTTTCATGATAAGGTTAATGAACATTTAGTCCGAACTAGATAGGAGAAAATAAAATGATATATGATGGTTTTTTAACAATTAGCGAAGCTTTAGTGTCGCAAGAAGAATTGCCACCAGTATTAGATGAACAATTAGATGTAGAATTATTTAAATATAAATTTAAAACTTATCCATCATTAATAATAATGGGCGAGGCGATGAGTAAATTAAATAATTTTGATTTTACTATGCTCAATCGTAATTTAAAAACTTTGAAAATTTCACATTGGCATTTAAAAGCGGAGAAAGATTTAAGAAAAATAAAAGCCATGGTAAGGGGCCAAAAAATAACTCCTGAACGTCAACCGGTTATGGCTCGTTATGTTGATCAATATAATCGAATTGATTTAAGCCCCGATGTGCCAGCTATTTCTTTAAAACACGAAGTAATGCATGCGGCTTCATCAAGAACCGCCGGTTTAAATACTAAATGTGGTGTGAGCATGGTGGGGACTAATATTTGCTGTGATGGTGAATTATTGACCATGGTTGCCCGTGATATGGGACGTCAACTTAATTGGGGTTATGAATTAAACGAATTATATACGGATTATTTATTAGCGGTGAAGTTGAACCAAGATCGTTTTCAATTACCTGGAATTACTGAATTAATGGTAGAATTAGAGAAATTATTTGAAGGTAAATTAATTACTTTGTATTCACAAGGAGAAGGATTTAAAATTCAGAATCATTTAATTGATCAATTAACGTTGGAAGAATTAAGGACATTAAATCATTTACTTGTTGCTTATCATCGAATTAATAAAATAACTAAAGAAGAACGCTATACAACGAGTGATTATATTCAATATTTTGGCCAACAAACGGCACCTGTTCATGAAACGGTTATTAATCAACTGACTGGGGCTAGGTTACGCCGGATAAGAAATAATATCCATAACAATTAACACTGAAAATATATTTAAATAAAGGAGCAAAAATAAAAATGAATGCAGATGATTTAGCATCCTCCCCGAGAAAATATGCTAAAAATTTACAAGTATATACAAGAATTAGGGAATGTTTAGCCAATGATGGTTTAATGGAACCGTTAGAAAGGGAATCATTAGATTTGGAACGAATTAGCGGTGGAGCTAACATCCAATCTTTGCCGTTATTAATTAGTTATATTGCTGATATTGCCGAAATGATTCCAGATATGAATTTTAAGTTGGCTAATGAAAATCTACCTAACTTAGTTGTCATTACGGGTAAAATTATTAATCAAAAAAAACGTGGCCAGTATAAAGAAGGTTTTTATAAACCACTGTCTAATCAAATATATGTACCCAATATTAATAAAAAAGCCTTGGTTTATCCACAATTATTAAAGGCGATGGCAACAATAAATGTTGATACACCGGATTACCGATTGGTAATGAATGGCTATACATGTGACTTTAATGATAAAACGGGTGAAGTGATTGGAGTACAAGGCCAAGGAGTTAGATTTGGCTTTCAATTAAATGAATTATATACCAGTTATTTGGTGGCACAACGCTTAAATAATGCGGGACAATTACCACCAGATTTAATTATTGTTTTTGATAAATTAAGCTATTTATTAAATGGTAATGATGTAAAAAACTATGCGGGTGGTAATGCATTTCATATGTTAGATCAATTATTAACTGTTTTTGACATTGAGATATTATTAGAAATGTTACAGCTATTTGAGATTATTTATTACTACCAAAATAAGTCTAATCAAATAATTAGCATGTTTAATAAAGATAAAGTTCAAACGGCAATTACAGAACTCAACTTAATTATTGATACGGCGTTACTTGAAAAACGTGCTCAAGAAAAAGCTTTAAAAAAACCAACTACTCGGAAAAGATGTATGATATAATATATTTAGAAAGACTTTGAAAAGAACAAGATTATTAATTGAAACTTAAAGCGAATTAGGGATGGTGGAAGCCTAAGAAGATAAGTTAATAATTACCACCTTGGAGTTGAACTAGAAATAGTTTCCGCAGTGATGCGTTAAAATAATTAAGTACTGTAAAGGATGGTACCGCACATTGTGCTCCTTTATTAGTACTTTTTTTGTTTTATGATAAAATAAAAAAGGAGTGATAATAATGATAAATATAAAAGAAAATGAACAATTAAACATGTTAAACCATAGCTGTGCGCACTTATTAGCGCATGCTATTAAAAATTTATTTCCCCATGCTTTATTTTGGGTAGGGCCAGTGATAGATAATGGTTTTTATTATGATATGGATTTAGGTAAAGATACTATTTTAGAAGAAGATCTTGAACGAATCGAACTGGAAATGAAGCGTATATCAAAAGAAAATTTACCAATTATTCGTGAAGAATTAAGTAAATCTGTCGCTTTAGAAATGTTTAAGAATGATTCATATAAAATAGATTTAATTAAAAAATTAGCAGATGATGAGATTATTACTATTTATCGTCAGGGGGATTTTGCTGACTTATGTCGTGGGCCGCATGTTAGATATACTAGTAATATTAAACATTTTAAATTATTAAAAGTTAGTGGAGCATATTTTGAAGGTGATAGTAGTAAGCAAGTATTACAAAGAATTTATGGAATTTGTTTTGAAACAAAAGAAGAATTAACTAACTATTTAAATTTAATCGAAGAGGCTAAAAAACGTGATCATCGTAAGTTGGGTAGAGAACTTGATTTATTTATGATGAGTGAATATGGTCCGGGATTCCCCTTTTGGTTACCAAAAGGTTTAATTCTTAGAAAACAGTTAGAAGAATACTGGTTTTTTGAACATGAAAAAGCTGGTTATCAATTTATTCAGACGCCAATTATGTTAAATAAAGAATTATGGGAAATTAGTGGTCATTGGTTTAATTATAAAGAAAATATGTATACTTCAAAAATAGATGATCGTGAATTTGCTATTAAACCCATGAATTGCCCTGGAGGAATTCTTGTTTATAAAAACAACTTACATTCATATAAAGATTTTCCTTTACGAGTAGGAGAACTTGGTTTAGTGCATCGTCATGAAGCTAGCGGAGCTTTATCTGGCTTATTTAGGGTTCGTAATTTTACGCAAGATGATGCGCATATTTATTTAACTGAAGATATGATTGAGAATGAATTACTTGATTTATTTAAATTATTTGATCGCGTTTATAAGAAATTTGGTCTTAATTATTATGTTGAATTATCAACAATGCCAGAAAAGCATATCGGAGACCCTTTAACTTGGGAAAAAGCAGAAAAAGCTTTAGCTAACGTAGCTACTAAAATGGGAATTGATTTAAAAATTAATCCGGGTGATGGAGCTTTTTATGGACCGAAGTTAGATTTTCAATTAACTGATTCACTTGGCCGCGTATGGCAATGCGGGACTATTCAATTAGATATGAATTTACCAGAACGTTTTGACTTAACTTATATTAATGAACAAGGTGAAAAAGTTCGCCCAGTAATGATTCACCGTACTGTATATGGTTCTATTGAGCGTTTTATTGGGATATTAATTGAACATTACGCGGGTGCTTTTCCAACTTGGCTTGCCCCGGTACAAGTAACTTTAATCCCGGTTAATAACGAATTGCACCTAGAATATGTAAATATGGTGGCTGAAGAACTAAAAAAACATCATATTCGTGTTGAAATAGACAAGCGTGATGAAAAATTAGGTTTAAAAATACGTAATAGTCAGATGAATAAAACACCTTATTTATTAGTGTTAGGTGATAAAGAAATGACCGATAAGAATGTTAATGTTCGTCGTTATGGAGAAACTAATAATGAGTCCATGTCTTTAAATGAATTTATTAATAAAATAAAATAGCAAAAATTTGCTATTTTTTTTAAATAGAGTATAATTAAGTTGCAAATAACTTATATGAATAGATAGCTTTAAAATTTTAAGAAAGTGCTATCTTTTTTTAAACCATTGACAAATAAAGCGTTTTCTGTTAGAATAAGAGCCATCAATTCAAAGAGGGGGTTTTTGAGATGATGTATTCAGATGATAATCAAAGAAAAGGAATGGGATTAATTAGTTTTCTAATTAAGTTTTTAATAGTGGCCGTTTTTATTGGCTTAATATTATGGCTTTATCCATTTCCTAAACAATTTGAATTACCAAATTTAAAAACATTTTATGATGATGTTTTTAATCGTAATGTTCAAACAATGCGTGATGCAGCCGTTAACTATTATACGGTTGATAAATTACCAAAAGAAGATAATCAAACCTATAAATTAACATTACAAGATATGTTAGATAAAAAGTTAATTTTACCATTTACTGATAAAAATGGTGAAGCTTGTGATACTTATGGTTCTTATGTATCTGTGACAAAGATTCCAGAAAAATTGGAATACAAGTTTAAAATTAATTTAAGTTGTCCTGCAAGTGGACAAGAAGATTATATTCTTGAATATCGTGGATGTTATGATTTATGTACAAATAATTGTACAACACCACAAATTACTAAACCAATTAAAGTAGTTAAGCGTATTACTTATCCGAAAGAACCTGCTAAACCAAGTCCGAGAGTAACAGCAAGAGTTAATAGCTGTGCAGTTACTAATGATGAATTTGGATCAGCAGTAATTACTGTTGCGCGTGCTTCAAGTGATGCCAACTTTAATTACGTAATTAAAGTTCGTCAACCAGGAGCATGGTTATATAGAACGGTTAAAGCTGGTACAATTACTAGAGGTAATCCAAGTGATAGTGTAACTGTTTTAGGTACTAGAGCTGGTACATTAGCATATCAAGTTTATATTAATAATAAGTTATATAAAACTGGTTCACTTAATCTTGATGAATGTCAAGAACCAGTTGAACCACGTCCGATTGCGACTGCAGGAGTTAATAGCTGTTTAGTTACAGGTAATGATTACTCAAGTATTGTAATGAGTATTTCTCGTACTGAAACTGATCCAAGCTTTAGTTATTCAATGCGTGTTCGTCAACCGGGAGCATGGTTATATAATACCGTTGCTAGTGGTACTATTACTGCGTCTAATCCATCAATAACAAGAACTGTTATTGGTACCGGTGCTGGTAGCATGGAATATCAAATATTTATTAATGGTGATTTATATCGTGCCGGTAATGTTAATATTGAATACTGTCCTGAGGTAACTCCAACTTATGAATATTTACATCGTCGTGATACAGAGTATCAATACTGGACAGCATATTCTAACTGGTCATTAACCCCAGTAACCGCAACTGCAACTCGTAAGGTTCAAACAATTGATTATTACCGCGGTTATAAATGGATTCCAAATTATACCTATGAATTCCAACAAAAACGTGAAGTTGATGCTGGTTACAGTGCATGGAGTGCATGGAGTGGTTGGTCAACTACATCAAGAGTAGCTTCAGCAACAATGGATGTTGAGTCACGTACAGTAACAACAAGAGTAGCAACTGGAACTAAAACTGTATATGGTAGCTGGTACTATGCTCGTAAAGAACGTAGAACAACAATGTATACAAGTATTTATAATACAGGTAGTGCAGCAACTGCAACTGAATATCGTCAATTTTTAGGTACTGTAACTGTCCGTGATTGTACATCATGTGGAATTAAAATTTACTACGAGTATTCAATTTATACTAGAAGTAAAACAACTACGACCTTGTATGATTATGTTACACATCGTGAATATCGCTATCGTACAAGATCAGCTATTACAAAAACTGAGTACACATGGACTAATTCAAGAATTGTAAATGGATGGACATATACAGGTTACTATCGTATTACTAATGATAATGGATACTATGCTGAAAGTGGCTGGTTAATGTTATCTGATTGGAATACATTATTAGCTGATGGATATACATTCTATCAAAAACGTACATATTATACTTATAGTGATTTAGTTACTGGAATTACAACCGAGTATAAATGGACTAGAAATATATCAGAACCAGGATGGGTATATACTGGTACTTACCGCGAGGTATAAAAAAGGAAACAAATGTTTTCTTTTTTTATATTGAAAAAAAAGTTCAAATATGTTATAAATTTATTAGAAGGAGGAACAAAAATGGAAGTTTTATATATCGTTATTGCAGTAGTATTTGTATTATTAATAATTCTTGGAATTATGTATAATGGGCTGGTAATTGCTAGAAATAAAGTTAGAAATCAATTTGCGCAAATTGATGTACAATTAAAAAATCGTTTTGATTTGATTCCTGATATTTTAGAGTCAGCAAAAAGATATATGCAACATGAACAAGAAACATTAGAAGGTGTGGTAGCAGCTCGTAATCATTATATGAGTGCTGAGGGTAATATTGGCGAGGCAATTGATGCTAATAATCAATTAACTGGAGCATTAAATAAATTATTTGCAGTAGCAGAATCATATCCGGATCTAAAAGCGGAAGCTGGATTTGCTGATTTTAGGCAAAAATTAACGGATGTGGAAGAACGTATTCGTTTTGCTAGACAGTTCTTTAATGACGCAGTAACAGCTTATAATAATAAAATTCAAGTTGTTCCAACCAATATCGTAGCAGCGATGTTTGGATTTAAAGAAGAAAAATTATTTGAAGTAGACGAAGTAGAACGCGAAAAGCAAAAACTTAATTTTGAATAGGAAAAGGAGGGAATATATGAGAATTAAATCTTATAGAGCCCTTCTTTTTTGTTTTTTAACAGTATTATTAATTATTCCATTAAAAGTAAGTGCTAATAGTATTAACTATATTAATATGGATGTTTTTATTGAACAAAATGGTACTGCTAAAGTAACAGAAGTTTGGGATGTTAATACTAGTTCCGGGACTGAAATATATAAGCCATATGGTAATTTAGAAGACAGTGTGATTAGTAATTTTAAAGTAGTTGATGAAACAGGGCGCCAGTTTACAGCAATTGATAATTGGAATATTCATGCTACTTTAACAGAAAAAGCTTATCGCAGTGGAATGCGTAATACTAATGATGGAATTGAACTTAATTTTGGAATGAGTAGTTATGGTCATCATACTTATACATTAACTTATGAGATTAGTAATTTTGTTAAGCAATTAAATGATAGTCAGATGATTTATTTTGGTTTAATGCCGAGCGAAATGAACCCTAGTCCTGAAAAAGTACAAATTAAGATTATTTCTGATATAATTTTCAACACCGAAAATGCAAAGATTTGGTCATATGGTTATGAAGGAACAGTTAATTTTGTTAACGGTGGAATTGAACTAGTAACTAATCAAGGATTAGATAGTCAAGATTATATGGTATTATTGACTAAATTTAATAATAATACTTTTAATTTAACTAACAAGATTGATGCTCCGTTTAGTGATTATCAAGAGCTAGCAGCCAAGGGGACTAAAGCTCCATGGTATGTTAAAATATTTGATTTTATCATCGTCATTTTTCAATTCATCCTTTTTGGTGGGATAGCTATTTTTGCATCGATGTATGGTAAATATTTTTCAAATAAAAAAAGAACAACTTCTGATACGAAACTACCCCCAATTAAGCAAGTTAATTATTTTCGTGAAATACCAGCCGATAAAGATTTAATTAAAGCTTATTGGTTGTCAGAAACTTATCAAATTGGTGGTGATAAATCGGGATTGCTAGGCGCTATTTTATTAAAGTGGCTTAGACTAAATTATATTGAAATTACAAAAACAAAAAAGGGAATATTTGATTTTAAAGATAATAATTATGCGATTGATTTACAGAAAATTCCAGTTTTAACTGATGAAGTAGAACAAAGCTTATTGGATATGTTAAAGATATCTAGTGGTGATGGCATTTTAGAAACAAAAGAATTTGTTAAGTGGAGTAAGACTAATTATGAAAAGGTTCTGGATTGGTTTAGTAAAGCAAAAGATGCAGGTTATCAAAAATATTTATTAGAAAATAAAATAATTGAGCAAGTCGAAACAAAAAAAATATTATTTTTTGATAAAGAATTAACTAGTTATGAAATCACTCCAGAAGTACGTGAACAAGGAGAGTTCTTATTGGGCTTAAAAAGATTTTTGTTAGATTATAGTATGATTCCTGATAAACCAGTAATGGAAGTAAAATTGTGGGAAGATTATTTGATTTTTGCTTCAATTTTAGGTATTGCTGATAAAGTTTCTGAACAATTTAGTAAATTATATCCACAGTTTAGTGAATTATCAAACTTAAATGTTGATACAGTTACGCCGGCAATTATTATGTTTTCTCATGCTGGTTATAATTCAGCGTATAATGCTAGTGTTAGTACTGGTAGTGGTGGATCAAGCTTCTCTGGTGGCGGTGGTGGTTCATTTGGTGGTTCATCAGGTGGCGGTTTTAGATAAAAAGAACGATATCGTTCTTTTTTTGTTATAATAAAATTATGAAAATTAATAAGTATGTTAATACCGTTAATAAAGGTAAATATTTGCGAGAAATCATGGAAGCGAGATTTAAAGTGTTTTTAATGATCGTGTTTTTAGTGATGTTAATTATTATCACTCGTTTATTAATTTTAACAACATACAATCAAAGCTACTATGAGCGCTATATTGAAAATGCCACGCTTAAAAAAGTTAGCCCTACTAATGCCCCTCGTGGTAGGATTTATGATCGTAATGGGAAGCTACTAGTTGATAATGTGATGGTAAAAACCATTTATTATTTAAAACCATCAGGAGTAACAATTAATGATGAACTAAAAGTTGCTGCTGAGTTAAACCGTTTAATTAAGGTTAATTATGAACCTTTAACTATGGAAGAACAAATAAAATATTGGCAAAAATTACATCCTAATTTATCGCGCCGTTTATTAACTAAAAAAGAAGAACGATTGTATCAAGAAAGAAACTTAACTAAGGATGAGATAAATTCTATAATTCAAAAAAGGATTTTAGAAAAAGAGTTAGTAAAATTTACTAAAGAAGAATTAGCTAACTTATCCCTATATAAAAAAATGAATATCGGTTATAGTTACGCTGAAAAAACAATTAAGAATAGTGGTGTAAGTGATGCTGAATATTTAAAAATTTTAGAATATCAATCTTTAATTCCTGGAGTTCATGCTAAATTAGAACCGGTTCGTAAATATTTATATGGTGATACATTTAGAGCCATGATTGGTAAAGTTAGTAATTCAAAAGTTGGATTACCAATTGAATTAAAAGATTATTATTTAGCTAATGGTTATCAACTAAATGATCAAGTGGGAATTAGTAATTTAGAATTACAATATGAAAATATTTTACGTGGCATTAAACCCACTTATACCATTACTAGGGAAGGTTATCAAGAAATAAAAGCTGGGCGTCGTGGTCAGGATTTACAACTGACTATTGACATTGATTTACAGCAATATGTAGAACAAGTTTTAACTAAAGAAATAATAGCGGCTAAGAAAGAACCAAATACTAAATATTATAATCGTTCTTTTGTTATTATTACTGAACCTAAAACCGGTGATATATTAGCGATGGCGGGTAAACAAATAACAGAGAGTGGGAAAATTGTTGATTTTACGCCGGGTATTATCACTCAACCAGTTACGGCAGGTTCTATTGTGAAGGGCGCATCGCACATTGTTGGTTATAATACGGGAGCTATTAAAGTGGGCGCTAAAGTATTAGATGAATGTATTAAATTAAAGGCAACCCCACAGAAGTGCTCTTGGAAAAATTTAGGATTAGTAGATGATATCGGTGCCTTAGCATATTCATCAAATAGTTTTCAGTTTAAAACAGCAATGAAAGTAGCGGGAGCTAATTATCACCGCGATAGTCCGTTAATTTTCAAAAATAACCCCTTTAATATATACCGACAAGTATATGCTGAATTTGGTTTAGGGGTTAAAACAAATATTAAATTTGCTAATGAAAGTTTAGGTAATCGCGGAACAGATACGATTAATGGCCAAATATTAGATTTTGCTATTGGTCAGTATGATACCTATACGCCGTTACAAATTAGTAGTTATATTAATACCTTAGCCAATAAAGGTCGCCGAATGGAATTAAATTTGTTAAAGGCGGTTTATGAACCGGGAATTAGTAATGATTTAACAAATATGATTTATCAAAAAGAGCCGACTTTGTTAAATAAAGTTCATACTAAAAGTGAATATCTTGAGCGAGTAATAACAGGTTTTAGAGGTGTAATGGTATATGGTACTGGAGTTGGTTATATGGGAAATGCTCCAGAACCAGCTGGTAAAACCGGAACCAGTCAGAGTTTTATTGATACTAATAATGATGGCTTAGTAGACCAAGCTACTTTAAGTAATACTTTTGGAGGGTTTGCTCCATATAATAACCCCAAAATGTCAATTACAGTAGTATCGCCAGATGTTAAAAGTAATACGGCAATTAACTTTAAAACTGGAGTTAATAAACGAATAACATCACAAATATCAACATATTTCTTTACAAATCATTAATTTTTTAATATAATTAGTAAGACAAAGGAGGAGTTATAATGAGAGAGGATCGAATTACTTTAAGATGTAGTGTATGTAAATCAGAAAATTATTCTACTGAGAAGAATAAGCGTAACACACCTGATAAGTTGGAGTTAAATAAATTTTGTAAAAAATGTCGTAAGAGTACATTACATCAACAAAAGAAATAGGTGATAGGCAATGTTTAATGTAAATGATTTAAAAAATGGAATGACAATTTCGTTTGATAATAATATTTATTTAGTCATAGAATTTCAGCATGTTAAGCCTGGTAAAGGGCCAGCATTTGTTAGAACCAAATTAAAAAACTTAAGAACGAAAGCTGTTATTGATCATACTTTTAATGCAGGAATAAAATTGGAGAAGGCACATATTAGTAAAGAAAAAACTCAATTCTTATATCGCCAGAGCCAAGAATTTTATTTCATGAATTTAGAATCATATGATCAAATTTCAGTATCGGAAATGGTTTTGGGCGATAGTGCTAAATATTTTAAAGAAGGCTTAGAAGTAAATATTATAAAATATGAAAATGAAATTCTAGATGTTGAATTACCTGAAAAAATAGAAATGGAAGTATTAGAAACTGAACCTGCTGTTCGTGGTAATACAACCCAGTCAGCGATGAAAGACGCAACTTTAGAAACTGGATTAACAGTTAAAGTTCCACTTTTTATTGAAGCTGGTGAAAAAATTATCATTAGTACTAAAGATGGCAAATATAGCGGTCGTAGTTAATTAAAATAAAACAGAGCATTATATGCTCTGTTTTAATAATAATTTTATTTGTTCAAGGTTATATGTAGGTTTTTCTTGATAATGGGGGATTAAATGTAAGTGAAAATGTGGGACTTCTTGAAAAGAACCGTTATTTTGGACTAATCGTAAACCATCAATATTTAGTTTTTCTTTAATAACTATGTTTATTTTTTTAGCAACCATCATTAGGTTATCTAAGGTTGGCTGATCAATTGCTTCTAAATCAAGAAAATGTGCTTTAGGAATAATTAATGTATGACCCGGACTAATAGGATTAATATCTAGAAAAGCTAATGTTAAATCATCTTCATAAATAATGTAGGCGTCTAGTTCGTGATTAGCAATTTTACAGAATAAACAATTCATTTATTTCACCTCTATTATTAGTTTAACAAAAAAAGTCTTAAAAGGTAAACAAAAAGTCGTTTTATTTGTTAAAATATAATTGGTGATAGAAATGGAATTATTAAGAATTAATAATTTAAAAGTACAAGTATTAAAAAAAATCATTATTAATGATTTATCATTAACAATTAACGAAGGTGAAGTTCACGTTATTATGGGCCGTAATGGTTCTGGTAAAAGTACTTTAGTTAATGCTTTAATGGGGAATGAAGTTTACCAAGTATCTGGTGGTAATATTAACTTTTTAAAAAAGGATATTACTGGTTTTAATACTGATGAACGTGCTAGAATGGGAATTTATTTAGCTATGCAAAATCCTCCAGTCATTGATGGTCTTAGTACTGCCGAATTATTAAGAAATAATTTAAGTAGTAGAACTGAACATTTTAAATTATTTAATTTTATTAAAGAACTAGAAACTACAGCTACATCGTTAGGAATAAATAATGAAATGCTACATCGCAGTATTAATGATGGTTTTTCTGGCGGCGAACGTAAAAAAAATGAAATATTACAACTTGAATTATTAAAACCTAAATTAATTATTTTAGATGAAATTGATAGCGGCGTAGATATTGATAGTTTAAAATTAATTGCTGAAGTATTAATTAATTACCGTTTGGAAAACCCCGAAACAGCGATTTTAATGATTACACACCATGCTAATTTTTTTAAATATCTAGAACCAAATTACGTTCATATTATGAATAATGGAGAGTTGGTTAAATCCGGTGGAGTCGAACTAGTACATCAAGTTGAAAAACAAGGTTTTGAAAAAACAATTAATTGTTTAATGAAGGATATGGTAAATGATTAAAAATTATTATATTAATGAAGATTTAATTTCTGATTTAAAGATTGATGAAAACACAGAGTTAAATTTTTATACAAAGAATAGTGATTTGAAAATAAATATTAATGTCGAATCAGGAGTTAAACTAGTATGCCATATTATAAGTTTATTAACTCAACCAGTTAATTATGAAATTAATATTAACCATGATCATGACAGTGAAAGTGATATAAGATTAAAGATTATTACGAAAGAAAATGGCAAATTAAATGCTATTATTAATGATGCGGTAGATAGTCATATTAAGGGTGTAGTTATTAATCAACAAAGTAAAATTTTGGCAGTTAATCAAGTGAAAAGTATGGTAAAACCCAACTTATTAATAAATAGCATTGATGCAATGGCTAGTCATGGGGTTAGTATTGGCAATATTAACAGTGATAGCTTATATTATTTAATGACTAAAGGATTAACCCGTGAACAAGCCCGTATTAAATTAATTCAAGGTTTTATTTTAGGGCCAGTTTATGATAAAGAGACATATGATTTTTTTGTAAAGGAGATTTAATATGGATACTAATGAATTTAATTATTTAAATCCACAAATAATGTATTTTGATAATGGTGCAACGACTTTTAAACCACAATCAATGATTGAAGCCACTGCTGATTATTATGCTAATTTTAGCACCAATATTCATCGTGGAGATTATGATTTAAGTTTAAAAGCGGAACTTGCTTATGAAAACACGAGAGAATTAGTAGCGCATTTAATTAAAGCTAAAAATAAACAAGAAATTATTTTTACCAGCGGAACTACCGAGGGTATTAATATGATTGTTGAGGGTTTTTTTAAGCAAATATTAAAAGAGCGTGATGAAATTGTTTTAACGCTAACTGAACATGCTTCTAATATTTTACCTTGGTATCGATTAAGTGATGAGTTAGGATTAACGATTAAATTCATTCCATTGAATGAATCTAACGAGGTAACGCTGGAAGCTTTAAAACATACCATTACCAATAAAACAAAAGTTGTATCACTAGCACATATTACTAATACCATTGGTGATATCCGTGATATTAAGGCAATTAGTGAATATTTACATGAACAAGGGATTTATTTATTAGTTGATGCGGCGCAATCAATTGCTCATACAAAAATAGATGTAATTGACATGGACATTGATTTTTTAATATTTTCTGGCCATAAAATGTATGGGCCAACGGGTACTGGTGTAGTTTATGGTAAGATGCCTTACTTAAAAAAGATGCAACCCCTAATACTTGGTGGTGGTATGAATGATGAATTTGATGAATCTGGAGACTATACACTAAAACCTGTACCGTATTGCTTTGAAGCGGGGACTCCTAATATTGCGGGTGTTATTGGTTTAGGTAAATCAGTTGAAATGTTACTTAAAATTGGGCTTTTAAAAATTGAAGGATATGAACGTGATTTAAGAGAATATGCCATTGAGAAATTAAAAATGCTCCCTCATATCGTAATATATAACGAGCATAATGCCGGTCATACTATCTTATTTAATATTAAAGATGTTTTTGCGCAGGATACGGCCATTTATTTAAATCAATTTGGTATTTGTGTGCGAGCGGGTAGTCATTGTGCAAAAATGATGCCTAAAGTATTAGGTATTAAAAATACCTGCCGCATTACCTTTGGAATTTATAATACTAAAAGTCAAATTGATTTTTTAGTGAAAGCATTAGCTCAGGGGGCTGATGATGTATATGGGGACGTGATATAAGTGAATAGTGATTTAAGGCGAGAAATAATTTTAGAACATAATCAACATCCTAAACACTTTGGTTTAGTTGGTAATGATTTTGAAAAAATAAAAGCTAATAATACTAGTTGTATTGATCAATTTGATTTAGAAATAAAAATAGTTGGTGATAAACTTATTGATTTGCATTTCGCTGGTGAAGGATGTGCTATTTCTAAATCAACTACTTCAATTATGTGTGATTTAGTAATTGGTAAATCTATAGATGAAGCTAAAAAAATTATTAATAATTATTTAGCAATGATTAGTGAAAGACCATATGATAAGGAATTGTTAGATGAAGCTATTGTTTTTAGCGAAGTTTACAAACAACCTAATCGAATTACTTGTGCCACTTTAACTTGGTCAGCACTTAGTGAATACTTGGAAACTAAATAATTAGTTTCCTTTTTTATGTTATAATTTTAATAGGTGATTCGATGAAAAAAGTAATATTAATTGATGGTAATAATTTATTGTTTAGATCATTTTATGCTACGTTATATAGTGGAAATTTAATGAAAACAAGTAACGGGGTTTTTACTAATGCCGTTTATGGTTTTGTAAATATGATTAATAAAATAATAAATGAAGAAAAGCCTAAGTATATGTTAGTGGCTTTTGATAAAGGTAAAACTTTTCGCCATGATAAATATAAAGATTATAAAGTTGGCCGTTTAGAAATGCCCAAGGAATTAAAGGGACAATTTGCTATTGCTAAAGATATATTAAACGCCATGGGAATTAAGTATTTAGAAATAGATAATTATGAAGCTGATGACATTATTGGTAGTGTTGCTAAAGCGGTAGATTTAGAAGATAAGTTTATTGCTACCATCGTTTCTAGTGACAAAGATTTATTACAATTAATTAGTAAAGAGGTGGAAGTAAAACTTTTAAAACAAAAAGATTTTATCCGTTATGACCATGATCGCTTTATAACTGACTATGGATTTGAACCAATTAATATGATTGATTTAAAAGCATTACAAGGAGATAGTAGTGATAATATTAAAGGTGTTGCTGGTATCGGCGAAAAAACAGCTTTAAAGTTAATTAATAAATATCAAACGGTTGAAAATTTATATAAAAATATTGATGAAATTAAGGGTTCTTTGGCTACAAAATTAAAAGCTGGTTATGAAGACGCTATAATTTGTAAAGACTTATGTACAATATATAAAGATATAGTGTTACCTTTTACTTTAGAATCTTTAAAATATAATGGCCCTGATCAAAACGCCTTGAATCATTTATTTCAAAGTTTAGAGTTCACTTCATTAATAAATAATGCAGATAATAAAGCTAATGATTTTAATTATCAATTAGTTGATGATATTAAGCAACTAAAAATTGATGAAGAATATAGTTTATATTTTGAATTTAATGATAAGAATTATCATTTAGCTGAAGTGGTTGGTGTAGGTTATGCTAGTACTAGTCAAAATTTATTTATGACATATGATTTTTTTATAGAGCATCTTGATCAATTTAAAAATAAAATTATTACTTATCATAAAAAAGCAATGTGTGCTAAGAATGAAAAAATATTTAATTTTAATATTGTTGATGATGTAATGCTAATGGCCTATATTAATAACTATCCAATTAAGGATGATATTAGTGCTTTGGCGGAGATGTTAGGTTATAGTATAGCCCCTTATAAAAAAAATGATCCTGAAGAATTTGTAAAGAAGAATATTTGCTTGAAAGCTAAATTTATTTTTGAAATTAGAGACCTTTTAAAAGATAAATTAATAAATGATAGCTTGTTGAATATTTATGAAGAAATTGAATTACCACTATCAGATGTATTATATAAAATGGAAAAAAATGGTGTTTTTGTAGATGAAACTATTTTAGATGAAATTGGGAATGACTTATTTGGCCGTTTGAGTGAACTTGAAAAAGAGATTTATTTATTGGCAGGTCTTGAGTTTAATATTGCGTCGCCTAAACAATTGGGTACAGTGTTGTTCGAGCATTTAAGTTTAACGGGGGGCAAAAAAACTAAAACTGGTTATAGCACGGATCGTGATATGTTATATAAAATTAGAGGGCAACATCAGATAGTTGATAAAATTTTAGAGTATCGTACATTATCAAAAGTAAATGGCACATATGCACAAGGATTAAAACCATATATTATGGGTGATGGTAAAATTCATCCTATTTTTAGTCAAACAATCGCCCGTACTGGTAGACTCTCATGTATGGAACCGAATTTGCAAAATATTCCTATTCGTAATGAAGAAGGAAGAATAATTCGTAAGGCTTTTTTACCAAGTCCGTCTAATTTGTTGATGGGTTTTGATTACTCGCAAATAGAATTGAGAATCTTTGCTCATCTTTCAGATGTTGATTCTTTAAAACAAGCTTTTATTAAAGGAATGGATATTCATACTAAAACAGCAATGGATATATATCATGTTGCTTTAGAAGAAGTAACCCCTAATATGCGTCGAGTAGCCAAAGCGGTTAATTTTGGTATTATTTATGGTATTAGTGGTTATGGCTTATCAAATAACTTAGACATTGATGTTAATGAAGCAAAACGATTTATTGATGTTTATTTAAATACTTTCCCGGGTGCTAAAGATTATATGAATCGGATGATAACAGAAGCAAAAGAAACCGGCTTTGTAAAGACTTTATACGGCCGAATTCGCATGATAGAAGAGCTAAACAGTAATAATTATATGGTACGACAAATGGGCGAGAGAATGGCTTTAAATACGCCAATTCAGGGAACTAGTGCTGATATTAT
>Ga0265295_1004502_pt1 | contig 18681 bp, 16 predicted proteins | sample Munlansysbiofilm_FD_192503 | JGI IMG/M metagenome (GOLD analysis project Ga0265295, IMG submission 192503) | Leachate microbial communities from a municipal landfill in Southern Ontario, Canada - Methane capture system biofilm | ecosystem: Engineered > Solid waste > Landfill > Unclassified ...
CTGATGAGGTTGATTGTACACTTGTACTAGATACAGATGTGCCACAATTGCCACAAACTTGTTGTCCTTCTTCTAATTCACTGCCACATTTTTTACAAAAAGCCATTGTTATTTCCTCCCGTATGTATTCGTATAAGTAATTATAACATAGATATTTCATTATTTTAATAGCTTTTTTCAAAATTGTTTCATGTTTGAAATCTAGCATTTTAGACGTTCAAAAATTCGTGTTTTATTATTGAAGCAATGAACAATATAAATGTGATATACTATCAAACGGTGATAACATGATCAATAAGCTGTGGCAAAAAAACTTTACAATCTTGACTTTAGGGTCATTTATATCTGCACTCGGTAATTCAGCCGCTAGTGTTGCTTTTGGTATTATGATTTATCAACGAACAGGTTCCCCGTTAACCCTAGCGATATTTGTCGTTGCCAACATCATTCCAAGACTGCTCACCGCTTTTATTGCAGGGCCATTTGTCGACAGACATAGTCGCGTTAAAATCGTGTATGGTTTAGATTTCTTTTCTGCCCTCATATTTATACTCATATCACTTACACTTTATTCAGGTTATTTTGATGTATTGGTGTTCACACTAATCGGTAGTTTCTTTGGGATCATTGATACCATATACCAGTTAGCTTTCATGAGTTTATTTCCTGAAACCATTTCTGAAGGGAATCACTCAAGGGCTTACTCACTATCTAGCTTAATATGGCCACTCTCAGCTGCTGTTATGGCACCTGTTGCTACATTCATGATTGAAAACATCCAAGACGGGATTGCACTACTCATGTTATTTAATGGTATTACATATTTCATTGCTGCCTTATTTGAGACTAGAATCAAAGTAACTGAACACTTGAACCAAAATGAAGTAGTTGGTTTTAAGTTTATTCATGATATCAAAGAAGGTTTCCAGTATTACAAAGTTGAAAAGGGTATATTGGGTATCGGTTTACTATTTGCTTGTTTTAGTTTTGTATATGCTTCACATGATTTGTTGAGAATGCCCTACTTTGCGAATAGTGATATCTATGATTTAACCCATTTTTCGTTATTAATCTCAGCCAGTTCAATTGGTAGAATCATCGGAGGTTTTATCCACTATATATTTAAATATCCACCTAAAAAGCGTTATATCATCGCAGTTAGTGTCTACATCACCGTTGAAGTATTATCGGCAACCTTGCTTTATACACCGCTATTCGTTATGATTACTATTAGCTTTATTGTGGGGTTACTTTCTGTCACATCCTTCAACATTAGAATGTCTGCAACTCAAATATATATACCAAAGCATATGCGTGGTAGAGTCAACGCGTCTCAAAATCTATTGTGGCAAATTGGTGCGATTGTTGGTGCATTAAGTGCTGGCTTGGTTGCTGAGTATAGTAACTTAGATTTTAGATTCATCATGTTACTGGCAGCCGTTATTTCATTGTCTGCTATCTTACTATTTCCAATCAGAATGCATAAAGCATTCAAACACATTTACAATGCCGATGTATGATAAAAGCGTCCAAAACTGGACGCTTTTCTTTTAGACTTTATATATTTGGATGATTTTTTCGACTTGTTTCAAGCCATCTACAGCACTAGACATAATACCACCAGCATACCCTGCACCTTCACCCATTGGATATATGCCTTTGATGTTGGAGACACCTTCATCATTTCTGACGATTCTAATTGGGGATGAACTTCTCGTTTCAACACCTGTTAATACGGCGTCATGCATCGCAAATCCGCGGATGCGTTTATCAAAATCATGGAATGCTTCTCGCAAGGTTTCTGTAACATAATCTGGTAAGATATCGGCAAGATTGACGAATTTATACCCTGGTAAATAAGTAGGCTTAACTGACCCTATATTAGTCGATACTTTATTTTGTAGGAAGTCACCTAATAACTGAAGTGGGGCATGATAATTCTTACCACCAATTTGATATGCTTTTCGTTCGATTTCTCTTTGGTAGTACATACCAGCCAGTGGGTGGTCACTACCAAAGTCTTCTGGCATGACATTTACTAAGACAGCTGAATTCGCATTATCGCCATCACGCTTTGATTCACTCATGCCGTTGGTGACTACGCCACCATCTTCTGAGGTAGCACACATGACATAGCCACCTGGGCACATGCAGAATGTATATGCGCCTCTACCATTTGGACTGTGATAATTGAGTTTATACTCCGCCGGTCTTAAGTATTTCGCAAACTTCTTAAACTGTGACTCATTGATTAAGGATTGAGGGTGTTCCACACGCAATCCAACTGAGAAGGCTTTTTGTTTGATTTCAAATCCAGATGCATAGAGTTTCTCAAATGTTTCTCTAGCACTATGACCAATACCCATTAAACAGATGTCTGTATCAATCTTTTCTTGATCATTGACGATAACGCCTTTTAAGACACCATCTTTAATGATGAAATCTGTGACTTTGTTAGAAAATCTAACCTCACCACCCAAGGCAATGATTTCTTGTCTGATGTTTTTAATGACCCCTTTTAAAACGTCTGTACCAACGTGTGGTTTATTTAAATATAAAATCTCTTTTTGAGCACCGTGATTAACCAATGCTTGTAAGACATACTTACATCTAAAATCATTGATTAAAGTTGTTAGCTTACCATCTGAAAACGTCCCAGCGCCGCCTTCTCCGAACAAAATGGTTGCTGATTCACTATAGTTGCCTGTTTGCCAAAATTCATCGACATATTTTGATCTTGTATCGACATCTAACCCTCGTTCTAAAACGATTGGTTTATAGCCTAGTCTCGCTAGTAAGAGGCTAGCAAAAATACCAGATGGGCCAAATCCTATTACCACAGGGCGGTGTTTCAATCGGATGTCGCCTGTGATCATTGGGTCAAAGTGCTCATCGGTTACCACACTTAAATTTGGGTATCGCCTATTGACTAACTTTTGTTCGTCTTTGACAATCAAATCTACAGAATAAACATAGAACACTTGTTCCTTTTTTCTTGCATCTATTGCTTTTTTATAGAGTGACATCTCAATGATATCAACATCTCTAATGTTATATTTATCCTTTAACAAGGCACTAATCATGGATAATTCTGTTTGATCATTAACCTGTTGAACAGGTATCTTTAATTCGGTTAGTCTAATCATTTAATCCTCCTGCATGTGTCGCGGCGACATATCCGCTACTCCAAGCCCATTGTAGGTTGTACCCACCACATAAACCATCAATATCGATGATTTCGCCTGTAAAATATAACCCTCTAACCAAGTTAGATTCAAGTGTTTTAGGATTTATTTCTTCTACTACGATGCCACCAGCGGTGACCTGAGCATCGTCAAAATCTTTTGAGCCAATCACTTTAAAACGCCAATCAAATAGCAGTTTAACCAATTTGTTTAACTGTTTATTTGGGATATCTTTAATTAGGGTGTGTTCAAAAATACCAACTTCTTTTAATACAGACTTAATGAGTTTTTTATGAATTAAACCAACTAGTCCATCTTCTATGTTTTTTCTTTCTAACATTAAAAAGCGGTCCATTACACGTTTTTCATCAATGCCATTGATTAATTGCACCTTGATGAATATCGTTTGATAATCTAGTAATAGCGCATTGGCCTTTCTAGATATTTGTAAAATGGTAGGTCCAGAGATGCCATATTTGGTAAACAAAATGTCACCTTGTTCAACTTGAAGTATATGGTTGTTATGGATTAAAGTAGCTTCGCCTTTAAACTTAACACCATCCATATGTTTTAAGTGCGGACTTTCAAGTTCTAGTTTCACAAGAGCTGGAAATATGTCTGTCATGTGGTGACCTAGGTTAGTGGCTAATTGATACCCACTCCCATCGGAACCACTTAATGGCATTGCTTTACCACCTGTCGATAATATGACTTTATCCGCTTCTATTGTTTTACCTGTGGATAGTTTAAGAGTGAATGTTTTACCCTTTTTGATGTCTATGACACTTGTTTCGAGTAACAGATTTACACCCAATCTTTTAACCTCATAGATCAATACATCTGTAATAGAGGATGCTTGTTCAGATAAAGGATAAGTCTTCCCTAACTCTTCAGTCTTCGGAATAATCCCCAACGATTCAAAAAAAGATATTGTATCTTTCACACCAAACTGATCGAATGTTTCTTTGACAAAGTTTGGACGATTATAGTCTTGTTCAGTTGCAAGTACATTGGTAAAATTGCATCTACCATTGCCTGTTGCAAGTATCTTCTTACCCAATTTATTATTACGTTCAATCAGTGTAACATTGGCATTTAATTGCTTCAATCTAATTGCTGCAATCAAGCCACTTGCACCACCGCCAATTACGACAATATGCGCTTTCATATAAACACATCCTTCTTCTTTATTATAACATAATAACCCTACCCGATAATCTTAAAATCAAATGAGGCTTTCCTTAAATCAAAAAAAGGATTACCAAATAAGGTAATCACTTTTGATCTATTATTAAGATTGGTTTTTCATACAAATATTTCACTGTAAGTATAACTAGCAATAATGATGCACTTATTAAAAAGACTGGATAAAACGCGATTGAAACTCGGTCAAAGAATAGACCAGCAAGTGGCGTTAATAAGCCAAAACCCATATAACCAATTACCATTTGAAGGCTGATGATTCTAGATAATTTTTCTTTTGAGAAATGAAAATTATTAGAAAACATTAGGTTTGGATAAATCGGACCTGAACCAAATCCTAAAAGACCAGCGACTACAAAATAAAACCAATAATCGAGTTTAACAAATAATAAAACTGCACCTAGTAAAATGAATGCTTCGCCAGCAAGAATTAATAGACATGGTTTTAACTTAGTCGCTAGTATACCAGACACCAATCTACCTAGGGTTAAGGCTAGATAGTAACTGGTTGTGAACAACGCAGCAACACTATAACTAACCCCTTTTTCAATGTAGATATAACTGGATATCCAAACGCCAAGCAATGATTCAATATGGACATATAATAAAAATAGAATCATGGATAGAATTGCACCTCTACTACTAACAATCTCTTTTAATGGGATATGCACATGGTCTGATTTCACATGGCGTTCTTTATGCCATAATGGCATCGATAAGAAAATCGCTAATGCGATAAACACTAAAATGGACCCCACGATGATATAACCTAATCGCCATTGTTCGTCTTTTAGTGTATAAGCCATAATGGTAGGTCCTAATGTTACCCCAATGCCATAGAAAGAGTGAAGGAAACTCATATGTGATGCCTTGTAGTTAACGGCTAAATAGTGGTTTAATGACACATCAATCGCACCTGCACCTATCCCTAATGGTAGTGCAAAGAATAACATTTGATAGAACTCATTTACCTGACTCATTAGAATCAATGCGATGCCTGTAAATAGAATCGATACGAACGTAATCCATTTTGTTTCAAATAGTCTCAATAGTCTTGGTGCATTAAAGGTTGCTATGATTGACATGATATAAATAAAAACCGTCATGATACCCAGCGTACCGAGTCCAACTGATAAGTCTTCTCTGACCAAATTCCAAGCTGACCCTAATAATGCATCTGGTAATCCCAACGCAATAAACGCAATATAAATAACACTTAGTAGTATGAATGATTTAAAAGCTAGTCTTTTCATGATATCCCCGCCCAAGGACTATGATATCACAAAATAAAGACTAGCTTACAATGGTTTAGATTCGATTGGTGTTTTCAATGATGGTTTTAGCTTCCTTCAGTTCATAATCTGAATAGAGGTAAGGCTGTGAAGAAACATACTCGATAAATTGATCCATCGAAAATAAGTGATTATTCATATTCGAAAATGATTGATCTATCATCTTTTCACCTAGGATTGTCACACCTTTGATTTCATACTTAGGCAAGACTTTCTTCAAGTTTTTAACATGTAAATCCGTTTGCATGATAGGGTTCACGAGGGTGTTCGCTTGTTTCCAAGATTTTAGAAGTGTGTGATCAACTGATATTGTCTTCTTAACACCTAAATAAAAGTGAGGTGTCCAAATACGTTCATCTGCACTGCCTTTTAGTGGTCCATCGAGTGCCAATGTTTGTACAACATAAATGCCGCTCTCATGAAACAATATGATATCAATAGAAATATCACTGTTATCAAATATTTGTTCTTTTAAGACTGTATCAAACAACATGTCCCCTAAATGGTGACTATAAAGCTTATCAAATACCTCGAATTGATATTGGTAATAAGGCATTCTATACGTTTTCTTAAATGGCACTTTGGTTATTTTATAACAATCTGAGCTCAAGTATTTTCGTTTCAAACGCGCATTTTTTATGAATCTAAACATTAAAACAAGAAAGGTAAACGAGAAAATAATGATAAAAAATACACTAAAGAAAATCACTAACCCGCCAAAATTACCAATTGCGAAATTATATACCAAAAAAATAAACAGTAAGACTAACCAGAATAGTGAAACTGCAAGTCTAATATAAAACCGAATTTCTAGATAATCTCTTAGTAATTCTCTTGGGGAATCAGAACGGTTACTCATATGTGCTCCTTTAAATTAGATATCGTCTATACTAATATAATAGTAGCACCAATATTTTAAAAAAACAATGAGAAAAAAGACTAGACTCATCGTCTAATCTTTAGTTATTGTTCTACTTTTTCGTATGGCCATGTTTGATAGCTACCTAAATCATACACATGCAGGTAACCAATTTTCTTCATGATTTCAAGTGCTCTATAACTTAATACCCCTTCATCACAATAAAGCACATAAGTCTGATAGCGGTCTGGATAATCGTTTTCAATGTTATTAAAAGATTGAAACGGATAACTCACTGCTTCAGGGATGTGGCTATTTAAATAAGCTTCATACGATCTGACATCGAGAAGGATGATGGATTCGCCATCCTCTACTTTTTGTACATAATCTTTCGGGGACAAATCATTGGCATATGGGCCTTTTACAAAGAATTCAAAAAAACTCATAAACTCACTTCCTTCGGTACATATTTTAGCATGTATGGTATCACTTTCTAAACAATATGCACAAAAATAAAACAGGCCAACTGACCTGTTTAAATTCATTACGCTCTAACTTGTTTTAAAGCACGGCTCCACTTTGTTAGTTGATCTAACATATCGTTGATGTTTACGTCATGTAGAGGTCTTGGATTAAAACCAGATTGGTTAAAATCATCGAATAATGATAATAAAGTATGTGATCTCACGTCAGCAACTTGAAGTTCACCAAGAATAGTTCTTAAATGTTCTGCCGCTCTTGCACCACCAGCTGAACCGTATGAAACGATGCCTGCAGCTTTATTGTTCCAAGGATCTCTTGCTGAGTCTAGTGCATTCTTTAGTGCACCAGAAATAGAATGGTTGTATTCAGAAACGATGAAAATAAACCCATCGAGTTCTGCTAACTTTGCATTCCAAGCCATAACACCTGTTAAGTCTGCTGATTCACCAAGTAGTGGTAAACCAAATGATTTGATGTCTACTATTTCAAATGTAGCATCTGTTCTTTTATCTGCTAATCCTTTTACCCAATTGCCTACGGCTGGGCTTACTCTACCATCTCTAGTGCTACCTAGGATGATACCAATCTTTAGTGTATCTTGTGTCATTTTTTAGTTCTCCTTTATATAAGTTACTTTATGTAACCTATTATATATTGGTAACTTAGTAATGTAAAGTGATTTGCTTATCCGAAGGAATCTAGTATAATAAAAGTGGTGATACATATGGAAAAAGCAATTTGTGCAAAATTTGAAAGTGCCTTTCAAGTCCTAGGTAAAAGATGGACTGGTTTAATTGTGAACCAATTAATGGATGGCGTAAAGCGTTTCAATGAACTAGAAAATGAAATCAAAATTAGCGGTAAGGTATTATCATTTAGATTAAAGGAACTAGAACAACTGGGTATTGTTTCAAGGGTTGTTTACCCTGAAACACCTGTAAGAATTGAATATAGTCTAACTGAAAAAGGGTATGCATTAAAGCCAATTATGGCTGAAATATCTAAATGGAGTGACTATTGGGTATAGGAAAGAGCTAATCAATGACTAGCTCTTTTTTTTATCCAATTAGACGTTATTCAATTGTTTTATTAAGCATTCGGTACGAGATTTATCATAAAAATCAAAAATGCTTCGTGATGTCGGTTGGACTGTTTCTAACTTTTGTCGTTGTCCCATCACCTAATTGGCCTACAAAATTCCAGCCCCATGATAATACTCTGTTCTTTGAGGTGACAACTAATGAATGATTCTCGCCTAATGATACTTGTTCAATTGACTCTCCTTTGCCCAATTTAAATTGCTTGGTGATATCGGTTGGGCTATATTTATCTATTAATGATCCATCACCCAATTGACCATTCTCATTATTACCCCACACGAAAATTCGGTTTTCTGAAGTCGCTACAAAAGCGTGTGTGAACTCTAGTGAAATATGTTTGATGATTTCGCCATCTCTTAAGCCAAACTCATCGGTAACGTCTTTAGGGTTTGTTATGGTGGTGTTTTTTACCCCACCTGATTCATAATGTCCATAATATTGTCTACCCCATATAAAAGTTCTACCTGAGGAAGAGATTGCTGCTGAGTTAGCACTACCACTTGTGATAAGTTCGATGGTTTCTTCTGTAGCCAAATTAAATTGCTCTGTTATGTCTGTTGGACTTGTCACACTATAATCCAACATTGGGTCATCATCTACACTGCCTTGATAAGTAGTTCCCCAAGTGAACATCCGTCCTGTTGACGTGATGATGTTACAATGATATCCACCTGAAGAGATGTATTTGATGGATTCATCTAGACTTAGATTAAGTTGATTCGTGATATCAACCGGATTTGATTTGTTTGTTAGTGTACCATCACCTAATTGACCATACGCATTATCTCCCCATGTCAAGATACGTCCCGTTGAAGTAAGGATGGCAACATGATATCCGCCTGAAGAGATGTATTCGATGGTCTCATCTATGTCTAGTTCAAATTGATTGGTGATGTCGACCGGATTTGTTTGATTTGTTAAAGTGCCATCACCCAATTGACCATATTTGTTGTCGCCCCAGGTGAAGATCCTACCCATTGATGTAAGGGCTGTTGAATGTAAATTACCAAGTGAAACTTGTAGAATGATTTCGCCTTCTTCCAAATTGAATTGTTTGGTGATATTGACTGGTTTTAATTTATTAGTTGTTGTACCATCACCTAATTGACCATCTTCATTCAATCCCCACGTGAATAATTGACCCGATACAGTGAGTGCTGAAGAATGATGCCAACCTAAAGAGATTTGTTTTATGACGATTGTTTTTTTTGAACAGCCAGAAATAAAAAGTGCTGCCAACATGATAATCATCCATATAATCCATTTCTTCATCGATATACTCCTTAACATATGTGCCTTTTTTTATATTTTATCACACCCATCTTCAAAAACCATTCATGATATTTATTAATTTATATTCATGATACTTTATGATTTATTGAATCGGCTTTAATTGAGAAAAAAATAAAAGGCAAATATCTATTAGCCTTTTAATCAAGTAAGAAATTTACAATTATGGTGCCGAAAACAGGATTTGAACCCGCAACCTACTGATTACGATTCAGTTGCTCTACCGTTGAGCTATTTCGGCTTTCGCCAATAATATAACACAATTATTTGCTACATGCAATTTCTTGTATGATAGAATAGAATCAAATGTTTATATGAGGTATATGAAATGATTATTGTAAAACCTGTATTAACGAAACACGATTTAAGGTTATTCACTGAGTTTCCAAATAAGTTATTTAGAAAAGAGAAAGCATATGTGCCTGCGCTTTCCATAGATGAAATGCATGTGTTTGATCATAAGAAAAATCCTGCTCATGAGTATTGTGATTCACAATGCTTTTTAGCCTACAAAGATAAAAAGTTAGTTGGTAGAATTGCAGGCATCATTAATCACAGATGGAATGAGTCCAATCAAACCAAGATTGGTCGATTTTCACGTATTGACATGATTGATGATCTTGAGGTTACCAAGGCATTGATAGAAACGGTCACCAATTGGCATAAAGATAAGGGCATGACCGAATTAATCGGACCAATCGGCTTTACTGATCTAGACCGTATGGGTATGTTAGTAGATGGCTTTGAACATTTAAATATGTTTATCACCATTTGGAATCCACCTTATTATATGAAACACCTTGAGTTACTTGGCTTCGTGAAGGACGTTGACTGGATTGAAAAACAAATCAAGCTTACATCTATCCCAGAAAAGATTGAGAAGGTCGCCAATATTACCGAAAGACGATTTGGCTATCGTTTATTGAAATTGAAGAAGAAAAAAGATGTTTTCAAGTATATCTACGATGCTTTTGACATGTATAATGTGGCATTCAATGCTTTATATGGTTTCTTCCCTATCAGTGATAAGGTTATGGATTACTACATCAAGCAGATGATTCAAATTGTGAAACTAGACTATCTTTGGTTCGTGTTGGACAAAGAGGATAAAGTCGTTGGGTTTGGCCTGATGATGCCTTCGCTTGCGATGGCAAACAAAAAAAGCAATGGTAAGTTGTTGCCATTTGGGATATTTAGAATTATGCGTGCCTTAAAGAAACATTCAGTGATTGACTTATATTTCATTGCGGTTGACCCAAATCATCAAGGCAAGGGCATTCCTGCTTTAATGCTTCAAGACGGCATTAAAGAAGCGATGAAACATGGTGTGCTTTATGCAGAAAGCGGTCCTGAGTTAGAACTCAATACCGCGATTCAATCACAGTGGAAAGACTTTGATTATGTAGACCACAAACGCAGACGTTGTTACAAAAAATCCATTTAAATTCAAAAAATGCCGGGCAATTAGCCTGGCATTTTCTTTAGTTAATCGATTTTAAAATTTGTTCATAAATCATGTCGCAAACTGCTTGTTCGCTCATATCGATTTCATTTTTAACATACTGTAATAGAATCCCTGAGATGAGTGCTTGAATGACATGTTTACTATAAGGCTTGATCTTATTAATATCAATCTCGTTTGAATCGATGGCCATTTTGATAATTTGTTCAAATCGTTTACCCATACTGAGCTGAATGTTTTCAATCAAGCATTGGTGTTCAGGTTTTAGATTTGGGATTTGATCAAATGTGTTATTCATAATGGCATCCATGATAACTTTTGCATCTTTCATCACAGTTAAGATACGTGACAATTGTTCGATAAATGCAGCTTTGAATGTCTTTTGGCTGATTGGTTCTAACAAAATCGCTTCATATGACTTTAATAAATAGGCATATGTATCTGAAATCATCGCTTCTTTGCTGGCAAAATGTTCATAGACGGTACTCTTACCAATTTCTGCTTCTGTCGCAATTTGAGATAAAGACAAGTCGTTTAAATTCACGCCTGCTTTAATATGAGATACCAAAACTTGGATGAGTTTATCTTTAGTCGTTGACATGAGATAACGCCTCTTTTTTAATCGTTCTTCTGTTAAATAACGCATAGATAGCTGGAACGACAACCAGTGTTAATATGGTGGCATAAATTAACCCACCAATAGCAGTAATCGCCATTGGTTGTAGTAATTCTGAGCCTTCACCAAGTCCTAATGCCATTGCTGCTAACCCCAATATGGTAGTTAAGGATGTCATGAAGATTGGTCTTAATCTGGTTTTACCTGCTTGGACAATGGCCTCAACAACAGGATGACCTTCTGATCTTAATACGTTTATATAGTCAATCAAGACGATACCATTATTAACCACAATACCTATCAGGATAACTAACCCCATGATCGATACCAAGCTTAAATATGAGTTTGTGACTAAAAGTGCTAACATACCACCAGTAAATGCCAGTGGAATGGTACCTAGAATAATGAATGGGTATAAAAGTGATTGGAACTGAATGGCCATGACCATGTATACCAACAAGATGGCAACTAAAGCTGCAATCACCATATCGGATACTGCTTGCATGATTTCTTCGTTTTCACCTTGGAAAGTGACTTTGTAGCCTGCACCATATTGTGTATAATCCGTACTAGCTAGGTAATCATTAACCTTATCATTGACTTCAGTTGATACCAATGTAACGTTTTTACCTTTTTCAATTTCAGCCGTGACTGTGACATAACGATTTGACCCATCGGTCTCAATCGTTGTGAAACCTGTGATGTAATCAATCGATGTGATTGAATTCGCATCATTAGTCAATATCGGTGCGACTGCAAGTGTAAATAGTGGTGTTTCTGTACTCATTGGATCAAAATCCATGACAATCTCATTGTTAACCACTTTTAAGAATGGGTTAACGACGAATTTAAGCGGATCACCAGTTGCTAAACCACTTGGGTCGACTGTATATATGCCTTGGTTCGTTTCACTCACATAGGCGTCAATCATTGCCATGGTTGCTTGATCAAAGACTTTTATACCACCTAAGAAGTTTAAGTAGTCTCCAAACATATCTAACGTTAAACCGCCCGATATGCTGTTATTTGGTAAATCAATTTGATAAGAAACCCCTTCAATGGTTAAATTAAAGGATTGTGTCTGACCTAAGCCGTCTAGATTTTGATATAAGTAACTGATGTTTTTAGAGACATCTGATGCCGTTAAGCCGTAAGTCATCGCAACGTCTTTATTCACGGTTACTTTGACGTTATCGCTACCTTGCGAGACACCATTATCTGCTTTAACTACCCCATCGGTTTCGCTAATGATTGTTGTAATATCGTTCGCGATCGCCTCAAGTGTTTCTAAATCATAACCGGATACTTTAATATTAATACCCGATGCACCACCAAGTGCACCAGTTGAGTTTTGAGATGAAATCGATGTTTCGAGAATATTGGTTTGATCAAACCCTGATATACTCGTATAATCGAATGATTCTATGATGTTTGTGATGGTTTTTTCATTTTCGTTTGTGCTATTTTGACGACCATCTTTTAGGTTGACCGTAATGCTAATTGACCCTTGTTGGCCACCTGCCATCATCGCAAACCCACCAAATCCACCACTTGAACCAATGGTTGCTGATACCGTTTCAACATCAGATAAATCCATTAACTCTGCTGTGATTGCATCTGTATAAATCGCTTTAGATTCAAATGATGTTTGTGAAGTGGTAGTGATATCGATGGTGATGGTGCCTTCGTCTGATTGTGGCAATAAGATAAAGCCTTTGCTTGCCACCACGTAAACTGATCCTATCAATAGTAATAAAACAACCAATAAACTCTTCACTTTATGTTTTAATGTGAATAACACTGATACTTCATATGCATGCTTAATCGCATGCAGTGTCTTACCTTCTTTTTGAGGTTTTTTATCTTCAAGCATTCTCGATGCCATCATTGGTACTAAGGTTAAAGCAATGAATAAGGATGCACCCAATGAATAAGCAATGGTTAATGCCATCGACATAAAGATGTCTGCAATCATGCCTTCAATGAAGACAATCGGTAAGAAGACGGCAACGGTCGTGATCGTAGATGATGTAATCGCACCTGCTACTTGTTTTGCACCTTCAATCGACGCTTCTTTCTTAGATTTACCTTCGCCAATCATACGGTAAATATTTTCAATGACAACGACTGCATTATCTACTAACATCCCAATCCCAAGTGCTAATCCACCCATGGATACTAAGTTTAGTGATACCCCAGTGAAGTACATCAACATAAATGCTGTGATGACTGAAATCGGTATGGCTAACCCAACAATTAGGGTTGGTTTAACGTCTTTTAAGAATAAGAATAAGATGATGATTGCGAGTAATCCACCAACAATTAGATTTTGTAAGACTGATCCAATTGATTGATTGATGTATTCACCTTGGTCTAAAAGTACTTCATAATGGGCATTGCTGCCTTCTCTAGCCATGATGTCATCTAGTCTTTCTAAAATCAAATCACTAGATTCAGTAATACCGTAATTCGATTGTTTGGTGAACGATACTTGAATACCTTGTACCCCATTGATTTTGGAATAGGTATCCGTGTTTGCGTTGATGTATTTAATCCCGTTAGATACGGTTAAATCACTCAAATAAACGACTTCTGAATTATCAAAATGGATAGGTAATGATGCGATATCTTCAAGTTGATTAATTTTATCCCCTAAATAGAGCATTCTTAATTCACCACTATCTAAAGCAACCCCAATTAATCCACCAACATTTTGAGCTTCAATGATGGATAAAACCGTTTGATGATCTAGTCCATATGTATCTAGCTTTGTTTGATCTAAATTGATTTGTAATACGACTTCTGCTTGACCAGATACACTAACATCCGCAACGCCTGGAATGCTTTGTAGGTCTAACATGATGTCTCTATTGATCCATTCAGTATTACGAATAAGGATTTCTTCATCCGTTAACGTTTCGTCATATTCTCTAAATAATGTGACGGTCATGACAGGTAACATGTCTGGGCTGATTCTTAATATTCTGGTGTTACCAACTCCTTCATTAAATTCTACGTTATTTAAAAGTTCTCTTAATTCAATGACGACAGAATCCATATTGGACCCTTCAGCAAATGTGATGATAGAAATCCCAAAATGTTCGTTTGACATCGATGATACTTCTGAGAAGTTCCCGATGGTTGCAACACTGGATTCAATCTTTGTGGTCACATCCTGTTCCACTTCTTCTGGTGATGCCCCTTGATAGTCTGTTATCGTTACAACAAACGGTAACTCAATATCAGGAAACAAAGTCAAAGGTAGTCTCGTGACTGAGAAAATCCCTAAGACAATTAAAATTAATACCCCCATCAAAACTGTGATGGGTTTTCTGACGCTATATCCACTCATGTGTATTCCTCCAAATTTAACCCGACCGAATGGTCGGTCGGCTAGTAATGATTATATCAATAAGCGCCTAGTGAGTCAATCAAAATACGTATAAATTTTATGTAAATTTTAACACAAAAAAAGACCTTATCGGTGGATAAGATCTTGGTTAGAATAATAATTTTGATGCACGTCTAGATACATAGATTTCAATGGCTTCATTGATTACTTCGATACGAGCTGAGTTTTTCTCAATTTGTTCGCCATCGGTATTCCATTCTACATAGCCTTTCGCTTCAATATCATAAAAACTTGACTTGAGCATATGGACGCCTTTGGACACTAACCCACCAACCGCGAAGAATGATAAGACTTTAAATAACGTCATGTAGCGTCTTCTTTCAAATATGCGGGCTTCTATCTTACCATCATTTAATTTCGATTTTTTAATCAAAAACAAATTGATGCCACCAACACGTGGGCCATTTAAGAATAATAGTAATGTAAACGTCTTATCAATCACACCTTGTTCATGGGTAATCTTTAAAGGCATCTTATAATCATAAAACATGTCTGTGATTCCTCTAACCACATAGGCTAGTGATCCAAACCGCTTTTTATCACTGCGTTTTAAATCATAACTCGCTTTTGCAAACTTACCGGTTGCTGCCGCGTAGGTGAAATACGTGTTATTGATCTTGGATACATCCATCTTTCTTAATTCGCCAGTTTCCAAAATGAGATTAAGGGCTTTCTTAATGTTTCTAGGGATACCAAGTAGGTGAGCAACATCGTTTACAGTGCCAGTTGGAATATACCCAATTCGTGGTTTTTTATCGAGTGTCATGATGCCATTGACGACTTCGTTTAACGTCCCATCTCCACCAGCTACCAAGAGCATGTCAAAAACAGGTTCTTGTGCAAACAACTTCGCATCACCTGATTTTTGTGTCTTAAGGATTGAGATATCATGACCTTTAGCAATAAAAGCTCTTTCTATCATCGGATATAAGCGATTAATTTTGCCATTGCCACTTTCGGGGTTAAAGATAAATCCAACTTTCATGCTAATCACCTATTTCTATTGTAACAAATAATTTAGTTGTTTGAATATTTTTTATTCATTTTATATTGAATCTTGTTTAAGCCGATGACAATGAAACTTAAAAGAACAAATAAGAGCGTTAGAATGATGACCCATCTAGCGACACCCAAATAGCCTAACTCAGTTGCATTCAAAAAGAAATATGGGTATTCACCCACAACTAACCCTCTTAATAAAGCATAACCCACATAAATATAAGGCATGATCAGTGAGTAAAGAATGTCTTTGAACTTTAAAATGCCTTTATCAGAAAATAACATAAAATCAATCACCATCATACTAGGGGCAACCAAGTGCATGATGACATTTCTCACTTGCCAGTAGTCTTTTGAAAACATATTGCCTAGTAGTGTATTATATATAATCAGGGTAACCAACAACAAAATGGCAATCATGAAATGCCATCTAGGGTTGATGCTAGAATAACCCTTTAATTCTTTACGGTTAATAAACCCAATGGTTTCATACAATAAGAAGCCCCCAAAGACTAATCCAATCAAATTCGATAAATTCGTATAGTATACAAAAAATGACTGATTGAATATCGTACTTGATCCTATCTCTAGGGCTAATGTCACACCAAATAAGGCAACTAAGACATAGGTGAATCTAAAATAAAGTTGATACTTGCGGTTTTCCATCATACAAAAGACTCCTTTTTACACATTATGTATATTGTATGAAACTATCCTGAATTTGTAAACGTATTTGCCTATCTAATCAAAAATACTAACAACATTTTTTATAAGCAAGATGAATTTATTTGACTATATGACCCTTACTGGGTAGAATGATTAAAAAAGGAGGCCATTATGCTAGCACCATTTGTACCATATATTAGTATCATTGGCATTATACTCGCAGTGACTGGTATTGTTTTTGCAGTCATGAAAAAGAAGTTTGCATTCATACCTACTTATGTATTATTGATTCTTTCATTATTACTCATAGGTGCAACCCAGTTACCTCAAGACCCAGGTTCATGGGCAGGTATGGTGTACGCTTTATTTGGCGTATTTGGATTGATTGCGACATTAGTTGTATTCTTGATAACTTTACTGGTTGTCAGTATGAAAAAAGGAAAAATAGAAGAGATAAAGTAAAAGGACCTCGCGGTCCTTTTTTAATTATTCTGAAATTTTGTTTGCTTCAACTTGCATTAAGAATGGATTTAACCATCCAAAACCGACGATAGATAGTACCAAATAAAGCACACCATAATCGTTTGCACCAGCTTTGCCAAGTCTTTGACCTGCTGCAAATTGCCAGTAAATACCATATATACCAAATGTGAATAGTAACATTAGAATGTGTCCTAGTGCGCCAAATCCTTCTCCGGTCTTCGCTTTCAATTCGACTTGGAATTTAATGATCCAATAAATCATGTAAAGTCCTAAAGTGACGAAAGTCAGTAAAATCATCATACCAATACTTCTTTTAGTCATATTTTCTCCCCTTTCCATTCTTGTGGAATGTTCAATGCTAGATAAATCATATCATATATGTCTTATTTATACTAGATATGCCTACAAATAATGCTTTAAAATTAACGCAGATTGATAGATGGTTGGTAACCCACTACCTGGGTGTGTACCACCACCAACTAAGTATAAATGTTTAATTTCATCAAACTGATTTTTTGGTCTCTTATGGAGCATTTGACCTAAATCGTGAGATAAGTTAAATACAGCACCTTGATAGACATGATAGTCTTTTTCCCAATTGGTTGGGTCAATGATTTTGGATTCAACGATGTGGTCTTTCAAATTCACTTGGTGCTTTTCTTCAATCATCTTTATCGCGGTTTCTTTTAGTGTTTTACCATAAGTAGTCCAGTCCTTTTTCGCTTTTAGATTCGGTACCGGGACTAATATGAATAAAGAAGAATGCCCTTTTGGTGCATAGGTTTCATCTATTAAAGAAGGGTTATGTACATAAACACTAATATCTTCTGTAAACTGGTTAGAAGTCAAACCATGTAAATAGGCTTTATAATCGTTTGAAAACAAAATCTCATGATGTGCAAAATCATAGGTTTTGTCTAAGCCCAAATAAACCATAAACGTGGAGACACTATATCTCATCTTGTCTAGTTTCTCTTTTTTATATTTCTTAAGGTGTGCTTGATCAACCAGGTTTGCCATGCTGTAAGCGAAGTCGCCATTAAGGATTATCTCATCAAAAGTTAAGGTTTGATTCCCTACTTTAAGTGCTTTAGCGACACCGTCTTCAACGATGATTTGATCAACAGGACTGGATAAGTGTATTTTCCCACCTTTTTGTTCGATTAATTTAGCCATGACATGGTTGATTTGATTGAGGCCGCCCTTGACGTGATAAAGACCTAAACCATGTTCTAGATAAGGTAATATCGTAAAAATGGATGGTGCTTGATAACTAGACATCCCTAAATATTTCGCTTGAAATGATAAGGAATGGATGAAATGTTCATCCTTATTAAATGTCTCTAAATGGCGATAAACCGATTGTCCAAGATGGACATATGGGACTGCCTTTAAGACATCTGGTCTTAAGAAATGAAACACATTAGGAAATGGTTTCTTTAAAATTGGACCAATTGCTTGTAATTTTTTTTCTTGCGCATTTAACCATCTGAGGTAGTCGTTACCAAGGTTTGGTTTGTATTTGTTATACATCTTAACGTTCTCTTCTTTGTCACTGCTGATATTGAATGTAACGTCTTTAAATCTTAAGGTATAAAGTTGTTCGAGTTTGATTAAATCTAGTTCTTTTT
>Ga0265295_1004504_pt1 | contig 18680 bp, 15 predicted proteins | sample Munlansysbiofilm_FD_192503 | JGI IMG/M metagenome (GOLD analysis project Ga0265295, IMG submission 192503) | Leachate microbial communities from a municipal landfill in Southern Ontario, Canada - Methane capture system biofilm | ecosystem: Engineered > Solid waste > Landfill > Unclassified ...
CATCAACCAGTGGGCTAACGTGGTGCGCTGGGAAATGCGAACACGTTTATTTTTGAGAACAACTGAATTTTTATGGCAGGAAGGCCATACGGCACACGAAACACGTGCTGAAGCATTGGCCGAGGCAGAACAGATGCTGCACGTATATGCCACTTTTGCTGAGGAATGGATGGCTTTGCCGGTTTTGCGTGGCGTGAAATCAGCCAACGAGCGTTTTGCAGGTGCTGTCGAAACCTATTGTATTGAAGCGCTGATGCAGGACGGAAAAGCTTTGCAGGCCGGTACTTCACACTTTTTAGGGCAAAACTTTGCGAAGGCTTTTGATGTGAAATTCCTGAGCAAAGAAAACAAACAAGAATATGTTTGGGCTACCTCTTGGGGCGTTTCCACCCGTTTGATGGGTGCCTTGGTGATGTCACATTCTGATGATCACGGCTTGGTTTTACCTCCAAAATTGGCGCCTGTTCAGGTAGTTATTGTACCGATTTATCGCTCTGATGAGCAATTTGATTTGGTGGCTGCAAAAGCAGCCGAAATCAAAGAAAAGCTGGAAAAACACGGCGTACGCGTGAAATTTGATGCACGCAAAACGCATAAACCCGGCTTTAAATTCGCTGAGTGGGAACTAAAAGGTGTTCCGCTCCGCCTTGCCATGGGGCCACGCGACCTGGAAAGTAATACGGTAGAAATTGCCCGCCGCGACACGCTTGAGAAAGAAAGTTTACAACTACAGGATATCGAGCAAAAGGTAGTAAACCTGCTCGACCGTATTCAGAAAAACTTATACCAAAAAGCCTTTGATTTTAGAAACGAAAATACTTTTAAAGTGGACAACTGGGAAGCTTTTACAGATCGTATCGAAAAAGGTGGTTTTGTAATGGCGCACTGGGATGGCACACCTGAAACGGAGCAAAAGATAAAAGAAGAGACAAAAGCTACCATCAGGCTGATTCCTATAGAAGGGAAAAAAGAAAGCGGCAAATGTATCTATTCAGGAGAGCCTTCGGAGCAGCGTGTATATTTCGCAAAAGCCTACTAAGTAATAGTCAGGGCGCGACTAATACGGCCTCGTTAAAATAGTCGCACCCTGATTTATAGTTAAGGCTTCTTATCCAGCGCTTCAAGCTTCTCCATGCCTTTCATATTCATGGTTTTAGCCATTTTGCCAATGGTTTCCAGTTCGATGGATCCCGTGAAACTCATCACAACGACTTCGCCGCCATCCTCGGCAATCATTAGCATTTCACTGATTTTACCTTTGTCTCCCTTTTTAGTCAGGAAACGCACAGTACCATTTTTTTCCTGAACACTCATCAGCTCGGCAAAGTCTTTAAAGTTGACGGATTTGTTGAGTTCGTCCATAAAATTGATTTTGCTCTGACGCAGTGAATCTTCAAAAATCAGGATTTTCATGCCATTGATTTGATTCACCATATTATTGAGCTCTTTAGCGTCTTTATCTTCCAGGTTTTGACTTAATCCGGCTGCCAGCTTAAACATTTCCGAAGAAATATTGATAGAAGTGAAATAGTCCTTGCCGGCATATTTCTCATAAAGTTTGTCGATGGAACTGGTTTGGGAAAAGCCCAAGATGGGAAGCAAAAAAGCGATTGCGATAAGAATTTGAATTTTTTTCATGGCTTATTAATTAAGGTGTTTGAATTTTTTTTAATTATTGAATGGGTATGTAGTTTAATGTCTGATCGATGAGGCCGAGTTTTTGTGTTTGCTCGAGGCCTGTATAAAGTTTTTGCAGTTTATTAACCTGATCCATGCCTCTTTCTAGTTGTCCGCCGGCTTTTTGTGCCGGTTCCATTGCGCCGGAGAGCTTTATGCCCACAAATTGCAAGGCGTGAGCGGCCTGCGCGTAGGCCTGCGCCGGATCATTGTAGGTATCTTTGAAACGGCTGTTGTTGTTGAGGCTGAATAGTCCACTGACGAAGATGAGCAGTGCCAGTGAGGCTGCCGCCATAGGCCAGAAAAGAAAATGGGCGGTGATTCTCTTGCTGAATTTTGGTGTGTCTTCAAGTTGTGCCAGCACTTTTTCATCAAAAGCATTGTCGAGCACTTCTTGTTTGCTGTCGGCGAGTCCGAAAAGTGGTTTCAGGGCTTTTAACTCCTCCGGCAAATCTTCCTGCTCAAAGTAATTTTTGAGCTGTTGCTCCTCTTCCAGGCTGGTATTCCCTTCGAAATACAGCCTGATTAGTGTTTCAGCTGATTTGGTATTCATAGTTGTCGTGTTTAATCAATTGTTCGCGAATTTGCTTACGGGCGCGTGATAAATTTACCCTCACTGCATTTTCGTTCATTCCGGTAATGGTCGCAATTTCACTTAATTCGTATTGTTCAATATCACGCAGTTGCATCACAATTTTTTGTTGTGGCGAAAGTTTTTCCATCAACAGGTTTACGTTTGCTACAGCATCTCGCAACTCGGCCAAACGCTCGGGTGTATCGGTTTGCGAAGCCCGGTCGAAGTCTTTTAGTGGTAAATTCTGTCTTCTTTTGGCTTTCAGCTCATCCAGACACAGATTTTTTGTCATGGTCATCGCCAAGGCTTCTTTGCTTTGATATTGATCCAGTTTATTACGCATTTTCCAGAGTTTCAAATAAACCTCTTGCACCGCGTCAGCAGCCTCATCCGCATCAGCAAGCAGCCTCAGGCTTAGCCTGAAAAGCTTGTTTTTGAAGCCAAATACAGTGGTTTGAAATTCTTCAGCGGTCATAGTTGAGGTTTCTGTTAGTAGAGACGAAGCGTTGCCGTTTTTATTACACCATCGCGGTTAGAAAAAGGATAAAATTAGGATATTTATTATAGCTGCAGGCTGTTAGGCTAAACCATTCTATAAGCCAAAAGCTTTTATTAACGGACATTTTTAGTCTAGTTTAGAAACTTTCTTGATATGAAGATAAGTCTGTAAAAAATGTTGCTTTGCGTGCTTTTTTCGCTATTTTTGTCCTTTTAAAAAAAAGTTGCCAAAATAACTTTGAATTTTTAATGTATAATTAATACCTAACTTACTATGTTTAAAGGACATCCTAAAGGATTGATTGTTGCGTTTTTCGCAAACATGGGAGAGCGATTCGGCTTTTATACCATGATGGGAATTCTGGTGTTTTACCTCACGGCCAAATTTGGGCTTACCGAGTCGAACGCCGGAGTAATTTATAGCGTGTTTTACGCTTTAATTTATGGTTTGGCACTTGTTGGCGGTATCATAGCTGACCGCACTATGAATTATAAAGGGACTATTTATATTGGTTTGATCACCATGTTGGGTGGGTATGTGTTGATGACGATTCCTGGTTTTGGACTCCCATTCACGCTGGCAGCCTTGTTTGTAATTGCTTTAGGTAATGGCCTTTTCAAAGGTAACCTGCAGGCTGTGGTTGGTCAGTTGTATGACGACCCTAAGTATTCTCACCTTCGCGACTCTGCTTTTAGTGTTTTCTATATGGGTATTAATATAGGTGCTTTGTTTGCTCCCAGTGTGGCCGCCGGAATCATCAACTGGTTTATCAAATCAGAAGGATTTGTCCGCAATAATGAGCTCCCGGGACTTATCCATAAGTTTCAGGAAGGTGTTTTAGTTGATGTAACGCCTTTGCAGACACTTGCCACAGAGGTTTCAGGCATTGAAGTGGGTGTAAATCAACTTAGTGAGTTCTCAGTAAATTACTTAGCAGCCTACAGTGCCGGTTTTAATTACGCTTTTGGTGCTGCAGCCGTTACCATGGTTGTCTCCTTTATCATTTTTGCTATCTTTAAAAACAAACTTCCTGATATTAAAAAGAAAGTAGTTAAAGAAGGCGAAAAAGTGATTGAAATGAGCAAAGCCGAAACCAAACAACGCCTTACCGCTTTGTTCCTGGTGTTTGGTGTGGTAATTTTCTTCTGGATGGCTTTCCACCAAAACGGACTGACTATGAGCTTCTTTGCGCGTGACTATACCGAAACTTCAGTTGGGCCAGGCACTAACCTGATTTTTAATATCTGGTCGTTGCTGTCTATTGTAATCGGTGTTTTTGGGCTAAGTGCTTTAATAAAGAAAGAGTCAACGGCAAAATCAAAACTTATTGGCGCTGTTGTGGCTTTGACTTCAGCTGCTGCTGTTTACTATTTCTATATCAATAACGACGCTGTTAATCCTATCTCACCTGAAATCTTCCAGCATTTCAATCCTACGATGATCGTGTTGCTTACGCCTATTATAGTCGGCTTTTTTGCCTGGCTCAACAAACGCAATATGGAGCCATCAGCACCACGTAAAATTGGTATCGGTATGATTATCGCTGCTATAGGTTTTGTGATTTTGATGGTAGGTTCTTTTGGCCTTGATGCATTTAAAGACTTGATGCCCGATTCACCAAGAGTTAGTGCTTACTGGCTAATCTCCACCTACTTTACCCTTACCATTGCGGAACTTTTCCTCAGCCCGATGGGTATTTCATTCGTGTCGAAGGTGTCGCCTCCAAAATATCAGGGATTGATGCAGGGCGGCTGGCTGATGGCTACTGCTTTGGGTAACCAAATGTTGTGGGTTGGAAGTTATTTCTACGAGCGCATCGCTATCTGGCAGGTCTGGGCGATATTTATCGTCTTCTCGATTCTGGCCGCAGCCTTTATTTTCTCAATGATGAAAAAACTCGAAAAAGTGTCTTAGGTGGTAAAACCTTCATTACTTTTTTAAGTCAAGATAATCCAAAGCCACCGGAAGTTTTTCGGTGGCTTTTTTTGGTGTGGCTGATAAGCATACTTTCATAGCTGTTTTGTAATTTCTTAAACCCCAAGGGTTTTCGAAAAACCTTGGGGCTTAAGAAATAGAAACCTTGTAGGGTTTTCGAAAAGAATTTAAAGATAGAAGCTCCTGCAAGCAAGCTTTTATGGGGTAAATCTCCCTGTTTAGCAGCTCTAATAAACTGCGCCGATAATTCATGAAACAGGGTAAGCCGCCGAAACAGTTTTTACCGGTCAATGATAAAGCTATCCTCATTTCACTAATTTTGCCAAATGAACTATCCTTGGGGCGATTCCAGAAGATTTAACAGCTACACGGCTTATTTTCAAAGACAGTTTGGCGGCAGGGTTCAAAAAATTAGCCTCGATGCCGGCTTCACCTGTCCCAACCGTGATGGCACTATGGGCAGGGGAGGCTGCACTTTTTGTGTGAACGAGGCTTTCAATCCATCGTATTGCCAGCCGAGCAAATCAATTAGTCAGCAGCTGGAAGAGGGCAAAGCCTTTCATGCCAAACGCTATCGACGTGCAACGCGTTACCTGGCTTATTTTCAGGCTTATTCCAATACGTATGCAGATTTGCAAAGTCTGCAAAAAATGTATGCCGAAGCACTTTCGGTAGAAGGTGTGGTGGGTATAGTTATCGGCACAAGGCCTGATGTGATTAGCGATGAGGTGTTTGAAATGCTTGCCGAACTGCAAAAGTCGCATTATATCATGCTCGAGTTTGGCATTGAAAGCGTATATGACCAAAGCCTGAAACGCGTAAATAGAGGACATGATTTTGCTACGGCACGGCAGGCGGTAGAGCGGGCCAAGCAGTATGAAATTCCCGTGGGTGCGCATTTTATTTTTGGCCTTCCCGGCGAAACACGCCGGATGATGCTGGATGCAGCAGCAATAATATCGACTCTACCACTTACAACTGTGAAGTTTCATCAGCTGCAGCTTTTTAAAAACACAGCTTTGGCGGCAGAATATATGCAAGACCCGACGATTTTGCAGCTATTTGATTTGGAAACCTACACCGATTTTATTATCGACTTTATCGAAATTTTTAATCCCTCCATAATTATAGAGCGTTTTGCCTCTGAAGTGCCTCCGCCTTATTTGCTGTCAGCACCTTTCGGCTCAATGCGTTATGATGCCGTTTTGCAAAATATTGAAAAAAAAATGGCAGCTCGGGATACTTATCAAGGAAAATATTTTTGCTAGACAAAATATTTTTGTAATTTGGCTGCGTAAATGGTTGCTTGTTTGCAGGCGATAAATAGATTAATTTTGTATCAATCAACAAATTTTTTAACTTAAATTTATTATTATGAGAAAATTTACTTTTTCAATGATTACAATGCTGGCTTTTGTTCTTGCCACTTTTAGTGTGCAGGCACAAAATCGCGAAGTCGTTTATGAAGACGATTTTGAGAGCTACAATGTCGGCGATTATTTGGCCGAGACGATTCCCACCTGGTGGACAACTTGGTCTAACACTCCTGGAACAGCAGAAGATGCTGTAATTTCAGACGAAGAGGCCGAATCAGGTCTAAATGCCGTTAAAGTTTCAGGCACCAACGACAATGTTTTGAAACTTGGTAATAAAACAAACGGAGCCTATTGGGTTGATTTTGATCTTTTTGTTCCAACAGGTTTTGGTGGTTATTACAATATGCAGCATTATGAAGCTCCTGGCGTTGAATGGGCTTTTGAGGTATTTTTCAGAGCTGATGGCACCGGTTTTATGAATGCCGGAGGTGCAAACTCAGTAGCATTTACCTACACACAAGGAGTATGGTTTAGTGTTGAAAATTTCATCGACCTGAATAATGACGTGGTAGAAATTTATTTTGATGATGTATTGGTTCACGAAGGTCAGTTTAGCGATCAGGCACTTGGTGATCCCGGAGCACTTCAATTAGGAAGCCTCAATTTCTTTGCTGGAGTAGAGCCAGGATCAACAGAAACACCTCTGTATTATTTTGATAATATTACTTTCGATGCTGCAATCGAACAGATACTGTATTACAACGAGTTTGACGAATATACAGCAGGTGATTATATTGCAGTAGTTGATCCTGACTGGTGGACAACTTGGTCAAATACACCTGGAACTACAGAAGATGCGCTGATTTCTAATGAACAGTCGAGTACTCCAAGTAATTCTATAAAAGTTGATGGTATTTCTGACTTAGTTTTCAAAATTGGTAATAAATCATCTGGAAAATTCCTTATCAAGTTTGATTATTATGTTCCCAGTGGTTTTGGTGCTTACTACAACCTTCAGCATTATGAGCAGCCTGGCGTCGAATGGGCCTTTGAAGCATACTTTAAAGCAGATGGTACGGGTAGAGTGAATGCAGGTGGAGAAAACGCAGCCACTTTCACCTATAATCATGATGAATGGATAGATGTGGTTAATGTTGTTGACTTGGACGAAGACTGGGCACAGGTTTATTTTAATGAAGTTTTAATTCACGAATGGCAATTTAGCACTGGAGCTCAGGGTCAAATCAACATCCTGCAATTAGGCGGTGCCAATTTCTTTGCCGGGTCTGAAACAGGCGAAACTCCAACTTATTTTATTGATAATTTGGCATTGGTTGCACTTGTTCCTCCCGCTCAGAGTGCTACCATTGATATCAATGCTGCACAGATTGTAACGACTATCCCAGAAGGTGATAGTGAAACCATCACACGTACGCTTGGAAATACAGGTGAATCAACCTTGATGTATGAAATCGCTACTTCATTTAATCAACCTACAAGCTACAAAGCTGCATCACCTTGGGTTTCTACTACTCCTGTAGGAAAATCAGTTGGTGTTCCTGTTGAAGCACCTAACTATACCGGCGGCTCTGCAGCACCAGCTAACCGTGATGTAACCCTGACTTATAGTGGCGAAAACGCCAGTGCTATCGGTCTTACAGCTGCTAATATGTGGAGCGTAGCTGCTAACTTCACTGCAGATATGGTAGTTCCTTATAATGGAATGTATCTTACTGCTGTTGATGTATTTGTTAACGATCCGGCTGATGCACACAAAATCCAGGTATATGATATGGGTTCAGTAAACCTTCCCGGACCTGGAGAATTGCTATACGAACAAGATTTCTTCCCGAATATTGGCGACTGGACAACTGTTGTGTTGACCCAACCTGTTTATGTTAGCGGTCGCGACCTTTGGGTAGGTTACTGGATGGATCAGCCAGCAGGTATTTTCCCTGCCGGTATAGATGCAGGTCCTGCAGACCCTAATGGCAACTGGATTAAATCTGGCATGGCATGGAGTCATCTCGACGCGCAATTTGATGCAAACTGGAACATCCGTGGACAGCTTACCGGCGAAGCCGGATCAGTTTGGTTGTCTGTTTCTCCTAATGCAGGTGAAGTAGAAGCTGGTGAATCTGATGAGATTTCAATCGAATTGGATGCTTCTGGCCTTACTCCGCTGTCCATCTACAAAGGTAGAATGCATGTCAGAAGCAATGACCCTGTTAACCAACAGATTAACATTAGCGTTTGGATTACCATTTTAACTGGTGTAAACGAGCAAGGCGAGCAAACTTATGTTTCTGCTTATCCAAACCCTGCTAATGATGTGTTGTTCCTGAAAGGCAATACCGAAATCACTTCTGTTATCCTGAGCAACAGCCTCGGACAGGTTGTTTATGAAGGAACAATCGGACAACGCGAAACCCGTATTGCTACCGATAAGTTTGATGCCGGTATGTACATACTGACTATTCAAACAGCCAACGGAACAGCTTCACAAAAGATTATGATTAAATAATCATTTTCAAAATACTCCATAAAAAAGGGACTTCCGTACGGGAGTCCCTTTTTTTGGTGTTTTGTAAATTTAAAAAACTCCGCTGGTACAGGTCTCCGGATCGAGATGCCCTTCGCGTGAGCGCGATTCCTTATGATTTATACTTCAAACAGTTTATCCTGAGATTTATAGATTTAACAGCCAGTCAGGGTGCGACTGATTAACGAGGCCTTATAGTCGCGCCCTGACTTCCATCCGCATCGCTGGCGCAGTTCTCCAGACCTGTGCCTCAAATTAGACTATTTTGTATATCATTGGAATTTGAAAAAAATTCATGCTAAGAAACGACTATAGAAACCCAGTACTAAACAAGCTATATTGAGGTTTATCAGCTGTATGGAAAATTGAGGAACTTTACACCGTGGAATTTTGTTTGACAAATTTTGGAGGAAATAAGTGGCTTAGGAATTTTCGTTGCTTGCGGAAAAAGTATTGGAATGCAGTTTACTTAGCTTATAGAGGAAGAAAGAAGATATTAGCGTTATTCCCAACATTATACCCCAAAATAAAACTAAAGCAAAGCTGCTGGAATTTATAGACAGGGCAATGAAAATGGACTGTGCTATTGAAGCTGCCGTTCCAAGTAGAATGATCAACTTAGTGTTAGAATAGAAAGGGAAAAGAGAAGTGTTAGAAGTTGCTTTAGTAGGTTTGGCCTTCCGTTTATGTATGTTTTTCACTATCAATTGACGTGTATTTGATATTGCAGGTATCAACATTAAGCCAAACATCACCGACCAAATGATTAAGGAAATAATTGCAGCAGCATTTTTATTGGCACTGGCTAAATGATCTCCCGTAAGTATAAAGTCGGAATTATACAAAATCATCAAGAAAAGTACTGTCGTAGCTAGTGATAAATAAGAGCTGATAACAATTGCAAGCTCACGATTCTTATTAATGAAGTCCATGGTTGTATTATTTGAATTTGTATGTCAAAAGTAAGCGTAAGCGTTTAAAAATCCAAACTTACCTTATAAAGATAGAATTAATATAAATAGACAGCTTCACGTGCCGCATTGGAAATACTTTTGGTTTTCACTCCGAAAGTTTATCCTGAGATTTACAGATTTATCAGTTAGTCAGGGTGCGACTATATGGCTACGCCAAACAGTCGCGCACGCCACTGTCGCACGAATTGGTCATCGAGCACTTTCCAAGCTTCCTGCATTTATCTCGTGGTAGCAGCATCGGTTGCGCTAAACTGTTTATTTTTAAAACCCCAAAGGTTTCAAAAACCTTTGGGGTTTAAGTGTAATACAACTTTTCGAAGCAATTAGTATCTGCCAGCCAGGGTGCGACTATTTTAACGAGGTCGTATTAGTCGCGCCCTGACTCCAAACCCCCGCTGGCGCAAGTCTCCAGACCTGTGCCTCCTATTAGTAGACATAGAAAATTCATGAATTTTCTAACCCAATTTTCTAACCCAAGTTTCTATTCAAGAGCCCCAGCAAATACAAGCGCCTTGTGAATCGCCATCACCTGTGGTATTAGCATCTGTTTGCCGTCATTTACAATCACAAAATCCACCAACCCAAGCTTCTTTTCTTCGGGCCATTGGCTGTTCATGCGGGCTCGAATGGCTTTCTCCGAAAGCTTGTCACGTTCTTTGATACGTTCCATACGCAGCCTTTCATCTGCGCTGACCAAAATAAGTTGGTCAAACTGTTTTTGAAAGCCGTTTTCTAGAATTAAAGCCGCTTCATAAAGTACATATTTACAGTGCTGTAAGGCCTTTTCGGCTGCCCATTCGTCAAATTTTTTGTGTAGCTCGGGATAGATCAAATCGCGGATAAACTGCATGGATAATTCGTCATTGAAAATCAACCGGGAGAGCTTTTTCTTATTCAGTTTACCGTTAGAGAGATAGATAGACTTGCCGAATTGTTTTTTCATCCGCAATATTAATTGCGGTTCGTTGTAGAGTTTTTTCGCTTCATCATCGGCATAAAAAACCGGAACGTCCAGCTGCTCGAACAGTGAACAAACCAGCGATTTCCCGCTGCCCATATTGCCGGTGATGCCTGCCTTTATCACAATAGTTTAGTTTTTCATAATCAGGTATTCCACCTGATCCGGTACGATGCGTTTTATCTTAATAGCACTTGGCGAAGCGGTCAAAACCACCTTTAGGAGCGCAGGCCGTGTTGAGAGCAGGCTGGTGTCAATTTGAAGCCTTATCGTTTGCTCATTGATAAGATCGAAATCGCGCAGGGCGATGTTATAGAAAACCCGTGCCTCAGCCGGAAAGAGCCTCAGTTGCGCTTGTTCTGGTTTTTCAATTTTAACCATTGCCGAGGCTTCTGTAAAACTCGCTACATCCACTTCAACCTGAATTTTGTCCACCTCAGCTTTAATATCCTTTGATGGCATTGCAAGTTTGAGATTACTACTAAAATTCTCGAAAACGTCAGTCCGATGAAGCTTTTCTGTTTCAATAAATGTGATGCTGTCCAGCAGGTCTTTTGGGCCATAAATCTGTACCCTTTGTGGCTTAATTATCGGCTCAGAATATAAATCGTATTGCTTGCGAAATTGCAGGGCATTATTCAGTTTAACGTCAACGGTTTTCGACTGGAGTTTCTCCAGCCTGAAAAATATCTCGTTTTCGTTGAAGAGCAATTCGCCCCCATCAATATTCAAACTGCTCGATAATTCATCGCGCAGACTTTGAGCACTGATGCTGTATAAATTACCATTTTGACGCCGATAAGGCACTTGGTCAAGCGGGATGCTAATGCTGGGATTGGCTGATTTTAGCAGCTTTACTTTTAAAATATTATAGCCCGTCGTGTGGATGGAAACCTTTATTTCATGCGTGTCTTTAGTGGGCATCCACAGCTCGGCAGGCACATCCGTGAACTGCAATTTGAAGTTGTAGGTCACCGTATATTTATCCGACAGCTTGATGAGCAGCCAGAAAAATGCCGACAGCACTAAAAAAAACAGAAACGCCATAAGCTGTTTCCGTTTTCTTTCGTCGGATTGTAGGTTTTTCCCAAAAGCTTTTAGCGCATTCATAACACAAAAAAAAGCCGGAAAACCGGCTTTTTAATTATTTGCCTTGTCCAATTTGTGAGCTGTCCATCACCACGGCACTTTTCTCAATTTCCAGGCGGTTTTGCCCTTCCACTTCGATCATAAAAGTGCTTTCGCGTACCTCGATAATTTTTCCGTGGATACCACCAATGGTGATGATTTTATCACCTTTTTTGAGTGCTTCACGGTATTTGCGTTGGTCTTTGGCTTTTTTCATCTGCGGACGGATGAAAAAGAAGTAAAAGACCACCATAATCAAAATCAGTGGCAGAAACGACATTAGGCCGCCTGTTTCGCCCTCGCCACCGGCAGGTCCTAAAAGTAAAATGCTTAAAATATTCATAGTTATAAAATTAATAAGAATCTGGTGTTGAAACTTGCGCCTTTAAGCGCAGAATAGTTGACTGAGGTTGCGTATTGGTGAGCACCGTAACGGTTTTGTTTTGCATGCCGCGTTGTCCTTTGCTGTCGAAAGTTACTTCCAGGTGACCTTCTTCGCCGGGCGCGATGGGCTTTGTGGGATATTTGCTGGCTGTGCAGCCACAGCTGGCGCTTACTTTGCTGATTAATAGAGGTAAATTACCGGTGTTTTCAAACTTAAAAATAACACTCACCTGTTCGCCTTGTATTAGCTTGCCGAAATCGTGTTCCGTTTTGGTGAAGCTAATCACCGGCATATCATCTTTATTGCCTTTCTTGCTGGCACTCTTTGCGTTATGTACAACATTAGTAGGAATTTTCTGTTCGTTGTTTTGGCAGGAAACAGCGGCAAAAGCCAGCAATAAAAATAAAATAAAATACTTCATAAGACTAAAATTCATCTTTATGGTCATGGCCGCAAAAGTAATCATTTTCGTGGTTTTGTGGCGCATTAGATAATCTGTTGGAGCACTTTTGATAATTGTCTATTTTTGATTTGTGCAGCAGTATTTAACTCTGGTAGTATTTTTTCTTCCCGGCTAATTGCTACTGCCAACGATACTTAAAGAGCCTTTATACACCTCATTACTTTTAAAGCCTTCACATTTTAGCACATAAAAATAGGTGCCGTCTTTGAGGCCTCCACCATCCCAGTCGTTTTGATAATTCGTTGATTCATAGACTTTTCTGCCATGACGGTTAAAAATCACCAAAGTAGTGCTTTTGTAATAGGTACTCAGGGGTTTGTAGGCATTGCTATTGGTCGCCGACTTCAGTACGCCGTTTTCTTCCCCCTCGCCGGGAGGAGCTTCCGTAATGACAAACAGATCGTTGATATTATCGCCATTCGGAGTGATAACATTGGGGATTTTCAGTTTTATTGGTAGCACTTTTACTTGTTTCAGATAGATGGTGTCGCATCCCTGCGGATTAACAACAGTAAGGATTACGCTATATTCGCCTTCTTCGGAATACAAATGCTCAGGAGTAAGCAAATCAGAGCTAGGGCTTTCGTCGCCAAATTCCCAGAAATGGTTAGTAATCTCGATGCTATCGGCAGAGAGGTTGGTGAAGGAGAAGTTGATGATGGGATTTTGGATATAGGCGGTGTCGGGGTCAGCTTCAATTTCAACCACGGGATTTTGATAAGCGTCTGTATAGATGGAATCTTGCTGGAAGCAACCAAATTGATCTTCAATAGTGATAAAAACCCACTGATGTGCTTTTAGTCCAATGGCCAGCCTTGGATTTCCGGGCGCGATCTGAACCGGCGAAACTTCCCAGCGATAGCTAAAGGGTTCTGAGATACCTGTTGCTGTAGCGTTTATCATCGCGGTATTGCCGTTGTCATTGTCGCCATTGGTGCAGGTAAGTTGCATTTGCTCCAGGCTTATCTCAAAAGGTGGTCTCACTTCTACAGTAAGTGAACTCATGCAGCTTTCGAGAGTAACCGTATCGGTAACGTTAACAACAAATTCACTGGTTTCGAAGGCTTTAAACTCTATGCTTGAGGTGGTGTCGCCTGTGGGTTGCCACGAATAGATGTAGTTGTCGCCCTCAGTCACTTTCAGCTTAACCAGTTGGCCGTAGCACAAGGGCATATCAGCATCTGCTGTGATAGTACAGTCCATTATTTGGGCCTTGGCCGAAAAGCTGAATAATAAAGCCATCATTGAAAGCAAATAATAGCTTGTGGAAGGCCTGAAGCGGGTTTTGTTACCTAAAATTCCTTTGATCATGTTCGTTAAGATACGTTGCGTATTGCGTGATGCAAAAGTAGTAAAATTAAAAACAGTATGTTAATAGCGTTCGCCCTGCAACATCACAAGGGTACAGTCCAGTATCGCTTCAATGCCAGCAGTTTTGAGGCGTTGATAAAATACCGGATTTTCTGTCCCGGGATTAAAAATCAGCCGTTTTGGCTTTAAGCTGATGATGTTGGCCATTACTTCATCACTTTGTCTGGCAGGGCCAATATACATAGTAACGCTATGAAAATCTGATTTTTGTGGCCAGTCTTTGTGGATTTCGGTGTCAGCAATTTTGCCGGTTCTGTTGCCCAGCGCATACACTTCATGCCCATAATCGCGCAGCATCCTTACGGCTTTGTTGGCGTATCTTGCGGGGTTTTCAGAGGCACCTATTACCAGTGTTTTTTTATCGGAAGATGTCATTGCGATCGGTTTAGTGATTTCTCAAAAAATACTTTAGCCTAAATGCTTCAAAACAACAAGATAATGCAGAAATGCTGCGCTTTATTGTTTGAAGAGACTAAAAGCTCGCAAAAAAAAACAGCGCAGGCTTATTGCTTATACACAAACGAATTGATATTCATGCCGGCGCCAACGGAGGCAAATAGCAAGACATCACCTTTTTCAATCTGATGATTGGGGATTTTATTTTTGAGTATCATGTCGTAAAGTGTTGGTACAGTGGCTACAGAGCTATTTCCTAGCTCGGCTATACTCATCGGCATCACGGTTTCAATATTTGGACGCAGGCCATATTTGCGGAAGAAACGCTGAACGATGGCGGCATCCATTTTTTCGTTGGCTTGGTGTATCAGAACTTTTTTGACAGACTCAATCGGCTCACCCGAACGATCCAAAGCTATTTTCATGGCATCTGGAACGTGATTCAATGAATATTCGTAAACTTTTCGACCTAACATCTTGATATACTTAGTGTTAGAATTGCTATCGGGCAAATTTGACTTATCAAAATAAAGGTAATCAAGCTCTTCATCGGTATGCGACATATTAGAAGTGGCCATTATTCCGGAATCTGTTCCTTCGCTATTGGCTTCTAAAATAACAGCTCCGGCACCGTCAGAAAAAATCATGGTGTCGCGATCGTAAACATCAACAATGCGTGATAATGTCTCGGAGCCGATAACGAGGCAGCGTTTAGCCAGACCTGTGCGAATAAAGGCATCAGCTTGGATGACGCCTTGAATCCAGCCCGGGCATCCAAAAATTACATCATAAGGTACACATTGGCTGTTTTTGATGCCTAACTGATGACGCACACGTGCTGCGATGCTTGGTACCATATCGGATTGATTGCTGCCTTTAGTAACATTGCCATAGTTGTGTGCTACAATGATTTGGTCAATGGTTTCGCGATCAATTCCAGCATCTTTTATAGCAGCCTCGGCAGCAAGGGCAGCCAAATCAGAATTATTTTGGTTGCTCTCGGCCCAACGACGCTCACCAATGCCCGTGATATCCTTAAACTTGCGAATAATTTCCTCTCCGGAAGTGTCAATTAAAGAATGATCTTTTTCAAAAAAAACTTGGTTAACAAAGTCGCTGTTTTTGATGATTCGGTTAGGGATATAGCTTCCGGTACCGCTTATAACAGTTCTGATTTGCTGCATAAAATTTTATTAAGTATTGATTGTTAGTCAAATAGTGTAAACAAACTGATAATTTTCTTACGTTAAGCGGCGGTAAAAGTAGCTATTTTTATGAACATCCTAATTTTTGGAGTATTGGGCTTCCATTCCTCCACTACTCCATTTCCTCATTAAGCGGCTAAGTTATTGACAAAATGCCAGCGCATGCTTTCCATACCCTGACAATTATTCCGAATTTGGGAAGAAATTGAGCTTGGTAATATATTTGATACCTAATAAACAAAAGTTAATACCATGAATTTGAATCAGTTCACTATAAAAGCACAGCAAGCCATACAGCAAGCACAGCATATTGCAGCGCAGCATAAGCAACAGGCCATTGAGAATATTCACCTGCTTAAAGCACTTATTGAAGCAGACGAACACCTGATTCCTGTTTTATTGCAAAAACTGAATGTAAATGTTAAAGTTTTTCAGCAAGCAATAGACAGCAGCATCGCTTCGCTGCCCAGAGTAGAAGGTGGTGGAGAGCCTTATTTTACCAACGAAGCCAGCAAAACTTTGGAGAAAGCCCAACAGCTTATCAAAGATTTTGGCGATGATTATGTTTCTATCGATCACCTGTTGTTGGCTATTTTTGATATCAAATCAACGGCTTCGACATTGCTAAAAGACAACAATATACAGCGCAAGGATTTGCAGGAAGCCATTATGCAGTTGCGGCAGGGCAAAAAAGTCGATAGTCCCAATGCCGAGCAAAATTATGACGCGCTGAACCGTTACGCCCGCAACCTCAACCAGATGGCGGCAGCAGGAAAGCTTGATCCGGTGATTGGGCGCGATGAAGAAACTAGGCGTGTGTTACAGATTTTATCCAGACGAACCAAAAATAATCCTATATTAATTGGAGAGCCGGGCGTAGGCAAAACAGCCATCGCCGAAGGGCTCGCGCACCGTATTATCAATGGAGATGTGCCGGAAAACCTGAAATCGAAGCAGGTGTTTTCGTTGGATGTGGGTGCATTGATTGCCGGTGCCATGTATAAAGGTGAGTTTGAGGAACGCCTCAAAAGCGTGGTGCGCGAAGTGATTGACAGCGCCGGCGAAGTGGTTTTGTTTATCGATGAGATTCACACTTTGGTGGGTGCCGGCAAAGGCGAAGGCGCAATGGATGCTGCCAATATTCTGAAACCCGCTTTGGCGCGTGGCGAGCTGCGTGCCATTGGTGCCACAACCCTCAAGGAATACCAAAAATATTTTGAGAAAGACAAAGCACTTGAACGCCGTTTTCAACTTGTGCTTGTAAACGAGCCTAATGCCGAAGATGCCGTTTCTATCTTGCGCGGCCTCAAAGAACGCTATGAAAACCATCACCAGGTAAGGATTTTAGATGAAGCGATTTTGGCTGCCGTTGAGCTTTCGCAGCGCTATATCAGTGATCGTTTTTTGCCCGACAAGGCCATCGACCTGATCGACGAAGCGGCGGCACGACTGCGTTTGCAGATCAACTCGCTGCCCGAGGATCTGGAAACAGTAGAACGCCGCATCAGGCAGTTAGAGATAGAACGCGAAGCCATCAAGCGCGAAAAAGACAAGCAAAAGCTGGACACCATCAGCAAGTCCATAGCCGAGCTTTCGGACGAACGCAATGAGATACGCGCCCATTGGCAGGCCGAAAAGGAGTTGGTGGACACCATTCAGCTGCATAAAAAACAGCAGGAACAGTTTAGGTTAGAAGCCGAGCAGGCCGAGCGCGACGGAGATTTTGGTAAGGTGGCCGAGCTGCGTTATGGAAGAATTGGCGAAGCGGAAGCAGCCATAGAAAAAGCCAAAAAGCAGCTGAACGAAATTCAGGGAGATCATCCGCTGATAAACGAAGAAGTGAAGGCAGAAGATATTGCCGAGATTGTAGCACGCTGGACAGGAATTCCGGTGAGCAAAATGCTGCAAAGCGAACGCGAAAAACTGCTCAATCTCGAAGACCAGCTGCACAAGCGCGTTGTTGGCCAAAATGAGGCGATTGTTGCCGTGGCCGATGCCATCAGAAGGAGCAGGGCCGGCTTGCAGGATGCCAAACGTCCGGTTGGCTCGTTTATTTTTCTGGGAACTACCGGCGTGGGCAAAACGGAACTTGCCAAAGCACTGGCCGAGTTTCTGTTTGACAATGAACAGGCAATCGTGCGCATCGATATGTCAGAATACCAGGAACGACATGCCGTTTCGCGCCTTATCGGAGCACCTCCCGGATATGTGGGCTACGATGAAAGCGGTCAGCTTACCGAGGCGGTGAGGCGAAAACCCTATTCAGTGATTTTGCTCGATGAGATTGAAAAGGCACATCCCGATGTGTTTAATATCCTTTTGCAAGTGCTTGACGATGGCCGCCTGACGGATAACAAAGGAAGAACGGCGGATTTTAAAAACACCATCGTTATCATGACTTCAAATATTGGCGCGCATATTATCCAGGAAAAGCTTGCCGATACTTACGAAGCCGAAAATTCCGCCGCTATTTTTGAAAAAACTCGAGAGGAAGTTTTCCAGGTACTGAAAGCACAGCTCAAGCCCGAATTTTTGAACCGCGTTGATGATGTCATTATGTTTAAACCCTTAAGCCGCAGCGAAATTCTGGAAATTGTAAGCTTGCAATTTGAGCAGCTGAAAAAGATGCTTGCCCAAAATGAGATGCAGCTTACCATCACCGATGAAGCACTACTGCACCTCGCCACCTTAGGCTACGACCCACAATATGGCGCGCGCCCGGTAAAAAGGGTGATGCAGCGTGAGATGCTCAACGAGCTGTCGAAAATAATCCTGAGCGGTAAAATTGACAAGGAAAAACCGATACAAGTAGATGTGGCAGATGCGAAGCTGACTTTTGTGAATGCTTGATTGAGTGTTTTGTAAAAGAAAAGCTATAAGTAGCTGCGGCTAATTGTAGCTTTTTTCTTTCATCGTTATTTTTCACACCTATATAAAGTGATTTGATATTGGCTTTTATTGGGTTTATTAAAAATCATTCTAAACTGGCTATAGATGTTGGAACATACTAGAATATCATTAGTTTTGACTGTCCTTTAGAATTTGTAAAAGGATTTGTGAATCAAGCAAAAATTCTGAAAATGTATATAACTGACAAACAGCATCTTACCCCCCCCCCTGATAGACGAAAGTTTTTCAGGAATAGGGAGCTTGTTATCAGCCGGATGGCAGAAAATAATTCACTACTGCATAGTCGTTTGTCAAAAGAACAAACATATTTTCAGACTTGGGAAGAACAAATTCATTATACGCATGCC
>Ga0265295_1004508_pt1 | contig 18670 bp, 16 predicted proteins | sample Munlansysbiofilm_FD_192503 | JGI IMG/M metagenome (GOLD analysis project Ga0265295, IMG submission 192503) | Leachate microbial communities from a municipal landfill in Southern Ontario, Canada - Methane capture system biofilm | ecosystem: Engineered > Solid waste > Landfill > Unclassified ...
TTTCTACCCTTCTTCCAGGCTGTGCGAAACGTGTGGCACGAAAAACCCAATGTTGACCCTTTCCGATCGTGAATGGCAGTGTCCGGCGTGCGGAACGATCCACGACCGGGACGTAAACGCCGCCCGGAATATATTAGCTGAAGGTAAACGGATACTTGCTGGTTAGCTACCAAAAGATGAACCGCAGGAACTGTGGGGATGGCCTGTTGGAGGACCGGTAAGACCTTCCGCAAAGGGAGGCTCGGCCCAATGAAGCAGGAATCAATGAAGCGCTGAAGTCCGGCATCCCGCGACTTCAGTCGTGGAGAGGTTCAATTGGCTGAGCGGCTGTTAAAGGTGGTACAGACAGAAACAGAAGGTGGTCTTGTGTCGTATTTAAGCCGTGTGCGGACAGCTTATGCCAAGGTGAACCCGCATTTTATCGATGCCATATTTTTGTCCAATCACGATACCCCGCGGGTGATGACGGCGTTGGATGGTGATATGCATCATGCTAAGATGGCGGCCAGTCTTCTTTTAACTTTACCGGGGGCACCTTTTCTCTATTATGGAGAAGAAATCGGGATGTTCGGCCCTAAGCCAGATCCAAGAATTCGAGAACCAATACGCTGGGGCGGGGAGGAAGATGCACACTCTCCGACGTCGCTTCCCAGGCTTGCGAACCGCGATGGTCCGGTTTATCATGAGGTCGAACGTGATCCGATGGGGCTTTATCGACATTATCGGACGATGATCTATCTCCGGCGTTCCCTGCCTGCTCTTGTTTACGGTGATATTGCTGAGGCCCATGTTCGAGCACATGGTCTGGTCGCGTTTTATCGTCGAGACAAAGAGGAGCACCTGCTCGTCCTCCACAATGTGGGGCAAGCGGCGCTCGATCTTTCGTTAGAGGGCGAACATCGATCGTTTACACTTGTGTATGGGACGCACGTCGATAATCATTTATCTTCCGATGGACGCATGGTGCATCTGGCACCATACAGCACGACCATCTTGCGTGAGCGTCCCTGATAGGCTTAACTTTTACCGCTTAGACGGATGTCGTAAAATTCTCAAGGAAAGACAGACTGTCGTGTCTAGGCGGTGGTGAGCGCTTCAGATATTTTTTGAAGCATGGTCGCTCGCATGCTGGCATCACTTTTTTCCCAGAGCAGTTCAAATAGATAACCGAGACCGGGGAGTGTTTTTTCTTCTTGTAACGTGATCGCATCTTCGATTATATCCTGCAAATCATGAGGTTTTGCCCCTTTCAGCTTGGTATTTAAAGCTTGGCGTAAATTGAGATCACGGTAAGTGGTGGCCATATTTTTTCCTCCTTGCGGCCCAGTTATATGACTGGGTCTTTTGATTCAGTTTTAACGTGCCACAAAAGCGTCGTGATTAAACATGCGGTCTTGCTGTCTAAGATGTTAATTTTTGATACAATAAACTCACTGGTGCATGCATGGCGTGAGAGTGACGGGAGGTTCTTCGATGAAAGAGGCGCGCGAACGCTATAAGGTGATCCAATCCGCACAAAACCCGCGTTTTAAACGCTGGCTTAAGTTAAAAACTGTGCCGGGCAGAAAGCGGGAAGGGCAGGTGTTGTTAGAAGGCTGGACGCTGGTAGGCGATGCACTCAAAGCAGGTGTATTGCAGGAAGTCATAGCCGATGACGAAGAGAAGCTTAGGGCCATACTTGCTTCGGAAAAAGGGATGGCGCTCACCCCGACACCACTCGCGTTTCTCCTATCGCCCGATCTTGCGCGTCGTCTTTCGGAAACAGAGTCATCGCAGGGTATATTTGGCATCATGTCTATGCCCAACGTGCATGCGCTGACAGCGGATGGTGGCTCCGTCGGTCTTGGTCCTTTCATTCTGGCGCTCGATGCTCTGCAAGATCCGGGCAACGTCGGTACGCTTTTACGTTCGGCGGTAGCTTTTGGTGTGCGGACGGTGATCTTAGGGAAAGGTACCGTTGATCCTTGGAGCGGGAAAGTACTTAGAAGCGGAATGGGGGCTCATTTTCATCTTCGATTGTATCAAGCCGAGTTAGAGGAAGCGCTTCATCGCTTGCGCGCCGAGGGATATGTTGTATATGCTGCGTCTCCCCATCGTGGGGAGGAACTCGAAGCGGTTGAAAAAAGGGCGAGACGGGTGTTGCTATTAGGAAGCGAGGCGCACGGGCTCCGTAATGAACTGTTTCATTTGGCGGATCATTGGGTGCGTATCCCCATGTCGGGGGCGATGGAATCACTCAATGTGGCCGTGGCCGGTTCGATTTTGCTTTACGGAATGCGGATGCTGTGAACAATACGTATGATGTGAACGCTGTGTATGCTGTGTATGCTGTGAAAACGTATGGGGGCGTGCGAAGCGTCTCAGGAAAGGGGGACGTTATGCCAAGCGAACATCGTAAAACACCGTGGTTGCTTTTCTTATGGCGCATGCTGTGGATGACCATCGGCACCTTTTTGGTGGCGCTTGCGTTAGAACAATTTTTAATCCCCCATCGGATGATTGACGGCGGTGTGGTAGGGGTTGCCATTATTATTGCTCATCTCACACATACACCGCTCGGCCTCTGGACACTTTTTTTAAACGTCCCTTTTCTTTATCTCGGTTATCGGGAAATCGGTAAGACGTTTGTTTTTTCAACGCTTTATTCTATTTCGTTTTTATCGATCTGGGTGACGATTCTCAATCATTGGCCGCCGCTTGTCGACAGTTATTTTTTGGCGACCGTCTTTGGGGGTCTGATCTTAGGCATCGGTGTCGGTCTCATATTACGCAATGGCGGTTCGCTTGATGGAACGGAGATTGTCTCGCTCGTTTTATCTGAACGGCTCGATTTTTCTGTCGGCGAAATCGTGATGTTTTTTAATGTCTTTATTTTTTCAGCCGCTGCAGTCTTTTTTTCGTTAGAAAGCGCGATGTATTCTGTGATTGTTTATTATGTCGCATATCGTGTGATTGATCTGGTCCTGCAAGGTCTGGATGAGATGAAGTCGGTGGTTATTATTTCTTCGGAATCTAAGCCCATCGCTGAAGCCATCATGGCGCGGTTAGGACGCGGGGTGACCCACTTATACGGACGCGGTGGTTACACGGGAGAGGATAAAGAAATTTTATTTGTGATCGTAACGCGATTAGAAATCTCTAAACTTCGCTCCATCATTGAGATGTATGATCCACATGCTTTTGTAACGATTGAAAATGTCCATGATGTTATGGGGGGACGCTTTAACAAACGATCCATTCATTAGAACATGCCCGGCGCGCTCACGATGGATGGCGTTCAATTAGGTTTTATCATAATCTCAGCCCAGCAACCATAAGGGCATGCTTGCCTTTTGACTGTTCTATCGGCTATAATAACTTAAATTGAAAGGTGTGCCCATCGCTGCGCTGGCACATCAAGACATTGTTCGTTCGAATGAACGGTGTTGTTAAGTGTTATGCATGTATATCATGTATATGATGTGATGACGAAGAAAAGTAAGCATACCATGGACCTGCCAGGGAGAAAAGGTCGTGACTGCAAGCCTTTTTCAGGGACAGATGCTGAAGTTCGCTTCTGAGCACCGACAGGGAAGAGGGTAGGGTAGAACCTGCGCTTGGTAGTTGTCGGCGGCGCGAAGGCGCCGTTACCAAAATGAGGTCAACTGTAGGCGGCATCAGTTGATAAAAAAGGGTGGTACCGCGCACTGCGCCCCTGGGGAGTGGTGCTTTTTTTATTGAGATCAACGTTTTTTAAAAAAGTTTTTAAGGAGTGTCAGATCATGGAAGAAAAAGGGCTTGTGTTTGAAGAACTTAAGGCCGAACTCCAGCAAATAGAGAAAGAAGCAAAACAACGGATGGCCTCAGCCACGACCTTAAAAGCGCTGGAAGAGGTACGGATTGATTATTTGGGTAAAAAAGGTGTGCTTCCACAAAAGATGCAGCTCCTTGGTAAAATGCCTCAAGATCTAAGGCCGAAGTTGGGTGAAACGCTGAATGAATTAAGGCGGAAGTTAGAGGTCATGCTTCAAGAACGGCGGGATGTGCTTTTTTTAGAGCAGGAGAACGCTCGTTTGGCATCGGAGACCATCGATGTCACACTCCCCGGGAGAAGCCCAGCACGTGGCGGGCGACATCCGCTTTCACTCATCGTTGAGGAGATCGAAAATATTTTTATCGGTATGGGCTATACGGTTCAGGAAGGTCCCGATGTGGAATGGGATACGTATAATTTTGAAAGGCTGAACATCCCTAAGCATCATCCGGCGCGGGAAATGCAAGATAGTTTTTATATTACGGAAGAAATGTTGCTGCGCACGCACACTTCGCCCGTACAAGTGCGGACCATGTTGAAGATGGGGGGAAAGACACCCGTCAAGATAATTTGTCCCGGAACTGTCTATCGACGCGATACAGATGATGCCACGCATTCGCATATGTTCACTCAAATCGAAGGGCTCGTGATTGCGCCCGGGATTCGCATGAGTGATTTAAAAGGCACGCTTCTGACCTTTGCCCGTCGTCTCTTCGGAGAAGAGACAAAAATTCGTTTACGCCCAAGCTTTTTTCCTTTTACCGAGCCAAGTGCAGAGGTAGACGTCACCTGTCGTCAATGTGGTGGCAGCGGTTGTCGAGTATGCAAATGGACGGGTTGGCTGGAAGTGCTCGGTGCGGGCATGGTGCATCCGTTCGTTCTTAAGCAAAATGGCTATGATCCTGAGGAAGTGAGCGGTTTTGCTTTTGGTTTGGGTGTAGAACGTATTGCGATGATCAAATATGGCATCGATGATATTCGCCATTTTTATCAAGGAGATCGCCGTTTTTTAAAACAGTTTGCCTCGGCTGATCGTTACGTGTAAGCTTTGTCTTTCGTTGGATGCTTTATGCGATTCAACATCATAAAACGTTGATCACCGATATTATGAACAATGGTGAAGGAGGTGAAGCCGCTTACCATGAACGCCTAATGTATCTAGGCGGTGGGGGTGGCACAGATGCGCGTATCGTATCATTGGTTAAAGACTTTGGTTGAAGTTGATCTGGCACCGGAGGCGTTGGCTGAAGGCTTGACGCGTGCGGGCGTTGCCGTTGATGCTGTCATTAAACGCAATCCAGGACTGAGCGGTGTGATCGTCGCTGAAGTGACCGACGTAAAGGTGCATCCGGAAAGAGAACGGCTTTTTGTTGTGACTGTGCGTTATATTGAGCATTCTAACGAAAAAGAAACATCCTCTGAAGGACGTTGGATTGAAAAAACAGTGGTAACAGGCGCACGCAATGTTTATGTAGGGAAACGTTATGCTTATGCGACGGTCGGAGCGGTTTTGCCCGGTGATGTAACGATTCATGCGCAAACGTTTGGAGGCATTCGTTCCGAAGGGATGCTTACATCGGCCAAGGAACTCGGTCTTGATGATAGCCATCTTTCCCCGGAAGAACGTGAAGGTCTGATGTATATGGACGATGATGCACCGCTTGGTGCAGATATTATCGATGTGTTGGATCTCAATGATCAGGTGCTGGAACTGGATCTGACGCCGAATCGTGCAGACTGTCTCAATATGATTGGCGTGGCTTATGAAGTCAGTGCTGTTTTTGACCGCCCACTTAAAATAGATGAACATCCCGTACCTGTTTTTGCAGATCATGAGGAACGGCTTTCAGGGTGGCAGATCGATACAGAAGATCTTGAGCTTTGTCCACGTTATGAAGGGCGTCTGATTGAAGGCGTCAAACCGATGCCTTCGCCTTCTTGGCTCAAAAATCGGCTGCTGGCTGCTGGTATTCGTCCCATCAATGTGATTGTCGATGTGACCAATGAAATCATGCTTCGTTATGGACAGCCGCTTCATGCTTTTGATGCGGATAGCTTTCCAGAACAGCGCGTTCTTGTACGCCGGGCGCGTGCGGGAGAGATGCTGACCACACTCGATGGGAAGGTGCGTGTGCTTCGAGAAGATGATTTGGTGATTACGGACGGTCATGTACCTGTAGGATTAGCTGGGGTCATGGGTGGCGAGACGAGTGAAGTGAAGGATACAACACGACGTATTTTTTTAGAAGCGGCCCTATTTGATGGAACGACAATACGTAAAACAGCTCAAGCTTTCGATCTTCGTTCGGAGGCGAGCAAACGGTTTGAAAAAGGATTAGATCCGGCCCGGTTGAGACAGGCCTTGGATGAGGCTGCCTACTGGATTGCTCGGCTCACTGGGGGGCGGGTCGCAGCAGGCATTGCACGGATGGAAAAAGAAGGACGTTATCCTATCCGTGAGGAGACCATAGAAATCACGAGTCAGCGCCTGCAACAATTGTTGGGTATGGAACTGACAGCGGAGATGGTTGCCGATGTTTTTCGCCGTCTGCGTTTTCCTTCTCAATACGATTCAGTAGCAGACAAATGGCGTGTTACGATCCCGACACGTCGTGCCGATGTGCGCCTTCCGGAAGACATCGTCGAAGAAGTGGCACGTCTTGTTGGATATGACAACATTCCTGTTACTTTAGCGACATTGCCTGAAACATCTGGAGGGCTTACAGTACCCCAGAAAATAAGACGAAAAATCATTCATTTTTTGAGTGATCTCGGGTTGCAAGAAACGCGGACCTATGTGCTCGGTGATGAAAAGAAGATGAAAATGTTGCCATCGGTTTCCGATCAGGATCGCTTCTTAGAGGTGCGTGATCCGCTGGCATCGCAACATCGGGCTTTGCGTCGCTCTCTTTTTCCGGGTTTACTTCTCCAAGCCGAATATAATAAGCATCATGGAGAAAATCATCTGCGCTTATTTGAACTCGGGAAGATCTTTGAACCTTCTGAGCATCTTTATGACACACTTCCGCATGAACCGTATCACTTAGCGGCGCTTTGGCATGGCGGTGAAGAAAAACAGGTGTTTGGTAAGGAAGCGCCGTATGATTTTTATACAGCAAAAGGTGTGTTAGAGGCATTGATGGCTCGTCTCGGGTTCAACCTTATCTTAGAAAAGGGTGTCTTTGAAGGTTTGCATCCGGGACGAAGCGCTCGAGTCTTTGTTGCACCAGCGTTACAGACAAGCTCGCGCAGTGATCGTCACATGGTTGGTTGGATCGGAGAAGTACATCCTGCGGTGGCCCGTAGCTATGACCTTGAACGACCTGTGGGCTGGGAGATCGATATAGATGCATTGATCAAAGTTTTACCAGACGATCGTTTGTATGAGCCGATCACGCGCTTCCCGAGCATTCGAAGAGATTTAAGTCTTTTCGTCGATGCACATGTCGAGCACCAAACCGTTCAAGAACATATTATCGAAAGCGGTGCGCAATATTTAAAAGATGTATCAATTTTTGATGTATATACAGGCCAGGGGCTTCCAGAGGGTAAAAAATCGTTGACTTATGCGCTTTATTTTCAAGCCACCAATAGAACGTTATTGGATGAGGAAGTTGAGTCAGACGTACAGAAGATTTTGGAGCATCTTCAGCGTTTCGGTATGAGGCGACGAGAAGGATAAAACGTATGATTCGTCCATTAAGGTAAGGTAACAGGACGTCTTAAAACAAGGCGCGGCATCCACCAAACATATTGACCTGCCGCGTCTTTTCCTTTACGCTAGGGGAGAAGGGACGAGGGGGAAAGAAGATGCAAGAACCCAAATCTATACGTATCTCTATCTTCGGTGAACACTATATGATCAAAGGCTTGTCTTCACCGGAAGCGGTTCATAAAATCGCGAGCCTCGTTGATGAGATGATGAAAGAAATAGCCGGGAAGCACCCTGCGCTCGATCACCATAAATTGGCTGTTCTTGCAGCTCTCAATATCGCTTATCGCTTGCATGTGCTTGAACAGGATAGTAGCGAACGTCAAAAAACTTACGATCGACAGGTACAAGCATTTGAAGCACTGAATGACCGATTGATGAAACTGGAAAAGGATGAAGTTGCACGCGAAGCACTGGTGCAATCCTTAAATAGCCAATTACGACAGTTAGAGGAAGAGCGAACACGCTTAAACGAAGAAAAAGAACGTTTAGAAAAGACCTTGTCTACGTTAAATCTTGAATTAGAACGTTTAAAAGCAGCTTATCAAGGTGCCCAAGAAGAAATTCGCGAATTATATGGGCTGTTAGATGAGACAACGACACAGTCTTCTTAAAAGCACCGTCTGTTTGAGGCTCATGTCACATGAACTCAATGATCGTCTGGATGATAGGGATTGAGATGAATCAGCACTTCTTGAATATGATCGTATCGTTGCATGAGTGCCTCTTTGATCGATCGGCCCAAGTCATGACCTTCTTGTATGCTCAAATCATAGGGCACACTTAGTCGGACATCCAGTAAAATATAATGACCGTGGTCACGCGCTCGGATGCGGTCGATCCGTTTTACTTCTGGAAAGCTTAAAATAATGGATTCAAAGGTTTTTAGTTCGTCTGGATCGATGGTATGTTCGAGGAGAATATGGAACGCTTCAAGTAACATCTGCCAAGCCATATGCAGGATCAAAAAGGCGACGATGATGCCGGCAAATGGATCGGCGTAATAAAACAGTGGCCAATTTTGAAACATACCCAACACAGCAAGGGCAATGCCCAGTGCCGCGGCGAGAGAGGCCACAATGTCAGCCTTATGGTCATAGGCAATGGCTTCGATCGCCTTACTATGAAACTTTTTTGCATATTTTAGTGAAAAGCGATAGAGCCACCATTTTAAGACAAAAGAGATCAGCGCTGTCCACAGAGCGATCATTTCTGGCGAACGAGATGGACCATGGATGATATTTAAAACAGCTGAAATGATCACATAAAAAGCGACTAAAATAAGAATGATACCAATGAGACCGGATATAACGACTTCTGCTTTACCGTGCCCATAAGGATGATCATCGTCCGCTGGTTTATTGGCATAACCGATGACGGAAAGGGCGATGGCTGAAGCAAAAAGATCAGCAGCAGAATGCAAGCCATCGGCTAGAAGTGCTTCACTGACGGCCCACCAACCAATCAAAATTTTGACTACCGTCAAAAATAAGTTAGCCAAGACGCTAATCCAGGCTACGCGCTGTTCACGGGCGGTGCGTGATCGTGTGTTCATCTCCCAACACCTCTTCTAAGGTGGGTTCGGCTGAAAATCGACGTGTTTATTATAGCGCTTCAGGTAAAAATATGCAAATATTGTAATAATGCAACTCAGTTGGTGACACGTTAACCTTTTGTATGGTATAATAGAATGAATATAGGATGAACAACTTTTTCCTGACCTAAACACATGTGACAGTATGCTATGGTACTTTTTATATGTTATATGCGCTTCGACCATGTTACGTCGCGACAAGGCAGGACTATTATCGATCTAGGAAGTGATGATCATGCGCCAGAAAGGTTATTTGACGCATCAGCGTAAAGTGATATTGGATATCGTTCGGGAAAGTGAAGATCATCCCAGCGCTGCCGATGTTATCGATCGACTGAAAGAAAAAGGCATTCATTTTGCTTATGGGACCATATACAATTCACTCAAATATTTAACAGAAAACGGCTATATTCGGGAAATTCGAGCCGGAGATGGTGTCAGCCGGTACGACGGACGGATGGAGGCGCACCATCATATTCGTTGTCGGATCTGTAATCGTATTGAAGAAGTGTATGTACCTTTACCGCAACCTTGGTTAAAACAAGCTGAAAAAGAGACGGGATACATCGTCGATGATGAAGGATTTCTTTTAGAGGGTGTATGCCCGAGTTGTCAGGAGAAGCTAGCGATCGATAATCCGGCAGCGAAAGAGCGCGTTATACATGATGCTTTGCAGCAAGAAGGATCGTTTCATAAAAAAGAGGCAGAGCATACGCCAGGATGAAGCTTCGGCTTGATCCTTTTTTGCTGTTTGTCTGTCGGTATGAGGCGATGCATGCGATCGGGCAGAGGTGAGTCGATGCTTTTTCCGTGGACGTTAGTGGTAGCGATGGATGTGCGTGGTACAATTGCTAAAGATGGTAGGCTCCCCTGGCATCTTCCTAGCGAACTTAAGCATTTCAAACGCTTGACCTTCGATCACCCGGTGATCATGGGAAGAAAAACGTTTGAAGCGATTGGTCGAGTACTACCGGGTCGACGCAATGTTATTTTGAGTCGTCAAAAACAGGAGAAGATGCATCAAGAACAGGTGAGCGACCAGATGACAAGCATTGACCACATTCATGATCTTAACGTTTTATTCGAACGTTATGGGCAACAACCGGCGATGGTGATTGGTGGACGGGAAATTTTTGCTTTGCTTTTACCCTATTGTACCCGTATGGTACAGACGATCGTCCTTGCTGAAGTCGAAGGAGATACCTTTTTCCCCTGTTGGGATCACTCAGATTGGGTGCTTATTGAAAGAAGTGCGTATCGCCATAAACCTGATGAACCTTATGCTTATATCATTCAAACGTTCCAAAGAAAGCAGAAATAAAGAAATAAAATGTTTGAAATAAAATGTTTAGACGCTCAAGGACAGCATAAAAAAGCGTCTGGAAGCGGAGAACGGCTTCCAGACGCTTTGGTACTTCGAAGGGCATTGCGGATGATTGATGCTCAAGTTTAAGCGCATCGTCTTAAGCGCGGGCGATCGCCTACAGGATTTTCCGGACAAAACGATCGCTGAACATTGTGTTAAGCATGAATGGGTGTATCGACTTTTTTAGCGACTTTTTTAAAGCGATCGTATCCACCTGCAAGGTTAAAGACGTGTTTAAATCCGTGTTGTTTGAGGATGCTTACGGCAATCGCCGAACGGCCTCCGAGTTCGCAATGAACGAGAAGCGGTTTGTCTTGTGGAATCTCATGGATACGGTCGGATAGATAGCCGAGCATAATATGCTGGGCACCATCGATATGACCGCTTTTCCATTCGGAGAGATTTCGTACGTCAACGACATGATAGTCTGTCAAATGGTCGATGACATCTTCAGGTTCGACGCTTTCGTAACGATCGAGTTCAAGGCGGCTGTCTTTAAATTGATTGACAAAGCCGAGATCGATATAACCGGCAATGCGATCGATACCGATGGAATGGAGGGCGGTAATCGCTTCTTCAACATTTTGCTGATCGGCGACGAGGTATAGATCGCGATCGTAATCGACCAGCCAGCCTGACCAGTTGGTGAAAGAATTGTTCAGAGGAATATTGATCGTGCCAGCGAGATGTGCTGTTTCAAACTTACTGGCCGGACGAATGTCTACCACTTGTGCGCCTTTACCCAGCCAACGTTCCACGACATCTTTAGAAGCATAGAGGCGGGGAACAACTTTTAAATCACGTAAAAGCGTCGGCCCTTCTTTATTGATCCGTTTCATGTGTTTGAAGTATTTGGGTGGCTCCGGCTGGTCGGCGAGGAGCGCTTGGACAAAAGCATTTTCATCATCGATTTGAAGCGCCCAGTTTGTTATTTTTTCGTAGCCCACCGTTGAAGAGGGTACAGCACCGAGCGCTTTGCCACAAGCGCTACCGGAGCCGTGGGCCGGCCAAACTTGAACATAGTCAGGGAGTTCACGGAAGCGCTTTAAACTTTGAAACATTTTTTTGGCTCCGGGAACCGAAGTCCCTTTGATACCGGCTGCTTCTTCAAGAAGGTCTGGACGACCGACATCACCGACAAAGACAAAGTCACCTGTAAATATCCCGATAGGTTTTTTAGTTGCTGGTAAATCATATAGAACGAATGAAATATGTTCCGGTGTGTGACCCGGGGTATGCATCACTTCCAGCTGGATATTGCCGATCTTGATGATATCGCCATCTTTTACGAGAACATGCGGCACACTATCAAGGTATTGATACTTCCAATCTTCATCGCCTTCATCTGATAAATACAAGGTGGCACCAACACGATCTGCAAGTTCCCGTGCACCGGAGACAAAATCGGCATGAATGTGTGTCTCAGCAGCTGCTACAATACGAAGCCCTTCTTGATCGGCGACATCCAGATACGGATTGATATTGCGCATAGGGTCGATTACGATGGCTTCACCAGTGGCTTGACATCCAACAAGATAGGAAGCCTGTGCCAACTTCTGATCGTAAAAATAGCGAAGTAACACGAGACATCGCTCCTTTCCCGGAGGTTACTTAGATTCTCTGATACCCCATATGGTATATGACGATAACACGTTTGTCAAGCTGTATATGAGGGAAAAGGGGTGTATCCAATGCGGGCTTGGGTATCAGGCGTGTTATGGACATTATAACAAATAATATTTCAGATTACAATATGAATTGGGAATGAATTTATTTTATGTTTTATTGTCTCGGAAATTTTACGTTGTCACGTATCGATGGCTTTGTTAAGATGGTGAAAGGAGCGGAAGATCAAAGGAGCCGGTGACAATCGTGATCGAAGAAAGTCTACAAGCTTTAAAAAGACGGGAACACATTGTTCAACTGTTAAAAGAAAGTCGTCAACCACTCAAGGGCAGTCTGCTGGCGGAACGTTTGGGGGTTAGTCGACAGACTTTGGTCGGGGATATCGCCCTTTTACGTAAAGAAGGCTATCCGATCTTAAGTACCATCCGCGGCTATCGTTTAGAAGAAAGTTCGATTCTGCAGCATGAAGTGATCGGTATTTCCCATCCACCTGAGCGCTTGGAACGAGAACTTTCGATCATCATCGCCCATCATGTGGGGGTCAAGGATGTGATGATCGATCATCCCGTTTATGGTAAAGTTACAGCCGACCTTAACCTTTATACACCTAAAGACGTGCGACATTTTGTGGAACGATGGAAGGCTTCTTCGCTAGAGTTATTCAGTGAATGGACAGGAGGATTGCATTATCATACATTGGTCGCCGAAACGAGTGAAGATATCGAGGCGGCGATTCAAGATTTGATTGCCGATGGCTTTCCTGTTGAACGAACGTGAAGTGCACATTGGATGAAAGGTGGATATATCATGCCCTATGTACTTGTGATTGATCAAGGGACGACCAGTACGCGAACGTTGATTTTTTCCGAAAAAGGTACGGTTATGGCAAAAGCGCAATTGCCGCTCGTGCAACATTATCCACAGCCCGGATGGGTAGAGCATGATGCGATCGAGATATGGGAAAAGACGCAACAGACGATGAATGAAGCCTTACGCTTTGCGAATCTTGAGTACAAGCAGATAGCAGCGATTGGTATCACCAATCAACGGGAGACAACCGTGCTCTGGGAAAAGAGCTCAGGAAAACCTGTTCATCGGGCGATTGTTTGGCAAGATCGTCGCACGGCAGATCGCATGGAGGCCATGCGCGAGGAAGGATGGGAAAAAGATGTTCACGAAAAGACAGGTTTGACGGTGGATGCTTACTTTTCTGCATCGAAGATCGCCTGGCTGTTAGACCATGTGCCGGAGATTCGCGCACGAGCGAAGCAGGGTGAAATTTTATTCGGTACCATCGATAGTTATCTCATCTACCAACTCACGGGAGGTAAGGTGCACGCTACGGATGTCAGCAATGCGTCACGAACCATGCTTTACAACATCCATCAAGGAACATGGGATGATGATCTTCTGCGTTATTTCGATATTCCCCGCTCGATGCTTCCAGAAGTGCTTCCGTCGAGTGGTCTTTTTGGTTATACGGAAAGCAGTTTGTGTTCGGGTGTGTCTATTCCGATTCGTGGGGTAGCCGGCGATCAACAAGCTGCACTTTTTGGACAAGGCGCTTGGGAGCCTGGCATGGTCAAAAATACGTATGGCACGGGTTGTTTTATGCTGATGCCTACCGGTACGACACCCATTTTTTCACAAAAGGGACTTTTGACGACGATTGCTTGGGATCTGGGCAACGGGCCGGTGTATGCTTTAGAAGGGAGTGTTTTCATAGCTGGAGCAGCCATTCAGTGGCTTAGAGACGAACTCGGTCTGATCGGGAGCGCTGAAGAGAGTGAGGCGCTTGCCAAAACTGTGCCGGATACCGGTGGTGTGGTTGTGGTACCAGCATTTGTAGGACTTGGTGCGCCTTATTGGGATATGTACGCTCGAGGCACGATCATCGGTCTGACACGTGGTACGGGGAAAGCCCATATCGTCCGAGCGGTTTTGGAATCGATCGCTTATCAGACGAAAGACGTGCTTTCCCTGATGGAAGAAGCGGGAGGAAGTCCGCTTAAGCTTTTAAAAGTCGATGGCGGTGCCGCAAAGAATGATTGGCTTATGCAATTTCAGGCTGATATGCTGGGTGTTGCTGTCTCGAGACCACACGAATTGGAGACAACAGCGTACGGTGCAGCTGCATTGGCAGCATTGGCTGCGGGTGTGTGGTCACGTCAAGATATATTGGATTTTCATACGGAAGCCATACGCTTTTTGCCTCAGATGTCTATAGATGAGCGGGAGCGATTGTACAAACGTTGGCTGCGAGCGGTAGAAAGAGCGAAAAAGTGGGCCATCGATGAGATGGACGGGTTAGCATAAAAAGCATGGTAGGTAAAAACACGACTTTAATCATAGAAAAGGCGTGATATGCATGACTGGTAACGAAAAAACAATCGAACATCGTCAAGCACATCTTTCCCGGCTGGAAAAGACGACCTTTGATCTTATCATCGTTGGCGGGGGGATTACCGGGGCTGGTATACTGTTGCTGGCTACTCTTTACGGCTACAAAGCGCTTTTAATTGAAAAAGACGATTTGGCTTTTGGAACAAGCTCGCGATCGACCAAACTCATTCACGGTGGCCTTCGTTATCTCAAGCAAGGGGATGTCGCTCTGGTGCGAGAAGTTGGACGGGAACGCGCGGTGCTGCACCATCAAGCGCCACACCTTGTTGTGCCAGAAGCGATGCTCCTTCCATTGGTCAAAGGGGGGTCGTTGAACCCATGGATGGCTTCGCTTGGACTTTGGGTTTATGATCGTCTCGCTGGCGTTCAAAAAGGAGAGCGTCGAAAGATGTTGAGTAAGGAAGAGACGCGCCGTAAAGAACCACTGCTTGATGCCAAAAATCTTTTGGGAAGTGGGCTATATGTCGAATACCGCACCGATGATGCTCGGTTGACCATTGAAGTGGCGAAAGCGGCAGCGCTAAGGGGTGGAGAGGTTTTAACACGGGCGCGCGTCGAAGGATTCGTCTATACAAAAAACGGCCGCATTTCAGGTGTAACAGTTTATGATCAAGAAAGTGGCGAGCGGATGCAACTACAGGCTAAAAACGTCGTCAATGCTGCTGGTCCTTGGGTCGATACGTTAAGAGAGAAGGATGGATCACTGAGTAACCGCCGTCTTCACCTCACCAAAGGCATTCACATCGTCGTTTCGCGTGAACGTTTTCCTTTGCAGCAAGCTGTTTATTTTGATGTGTCGGATGGACGGATGGTCTTTGCCATTCCGCGTCATGATGTCGTCTATATCGGCACGACCGATACAGACTATACGGGTGATCTTGATGCGGTTTATGCCGATGCCGAAGATGTCGCTTACCTACTGGGTGCTGTCCGAGAGATGTTTCCGGAGATGCATCTCCAAGATACGGATGTCGTCATGAGCTGGGCTGGGCTTCGGCCACTCATTCACGCTGAAGGGAAAGGGCCATCAGAGTTATCGCGTAAAGATGAACTTTTTTTATCGCCAAGCGGTCTCATTTCTATTGCAGGGGGGAAACTCACCGGCTTTTATAAAATGGCTGAACGGGTCCTCCAAGTGGTGCGCGCATCTGATCCACCACCGGTTGAACACATTGATCGTACGCAAGTCTCTTTGAGCAGTGGTACCATGCGTACGCAGGAAGATGTTTTGACGTATGTTCGGAATATGGCTTCCAAGGCAGAGACCGTTGGCATTTCTTACCGGACGGTGGAAGTGTTGGTTCATCTTTTCGGAGTTATGACCGAGCAGTTTATCGATGCATTGATGCGGGATCATGCGCCAACAGATCATAAGAGAACTTTAGGTCATGTCGCCGATGACCATGTTGGCTTTGAAGATGAAGACAGTTTTTTACGCTTGATGCATATCTTGGCAGAGTATACCATGGAAGCAGAATGGGCACGACACTTAGACGACTTTTTTGTGCGTCGAACAGGGGCGTTGTATTTTTATCCATGGATGATGACAGAGCGTGCGGTCGAGGTTGTATCGAAGACGTTTCAAAAGGCTTTGGGGTGGGATGAAACAAAACGGCATCAAGAAATTCAACGATTGATGGATGAAAAAACAAAACATCTTGCCTTTCGAAACGTCTATGTGTGATGGTCAAAATTGGGATGAAGCAAGAGAAATCTTTGTCAATGCTTGCTGCTTACGGTATACTTGGTTAGGATCAATGTAAAGATGCAAAAACAATATCATGCGTATGATTTTTTTTAGAAACGAGTGGTTCGATGTCTTTGGGAATGTCTAAGGAACGTTATGCTTATGTTGTCCCTGTACCGATGGGGATGGAAAGTATTACAAAAGAAGAACTTAAGGCGCTCGGCTATGATGATCTTCGTCTGGATAATGGCCGTATTTATTTTGAAGGTGATCTGCGTGTGATCCCGCGGGTGAACTTATGGTTACGCACGGGCGATCGACTTTTAATCGCGTTCGGATCTTTTTCGGCTTCGACGTTCGAGGATTTGTTTATCGGGATCAAAGCGCTTCCTTGGGAGATATGGCTTACAAAAGATGCCCGTTTTCCAGTGCTTGGGCGAACGCATGGATCGCAGCTAAAAAGTGTTCCACATATTCAAAGCGTTGCTAAAAAAGCGATTGTCGAACGTTTGAAAGCGGTTTATCATGAATCTTGGTTTTCTGAAGAAGGTCCGCTGTATACGGTTGAGGTTAGCCTTATAAAAGATCAAGCCTTCGTCACGATCGATACGACAGGCGTAAGCTTACATAAGCGAGGCTATCGAACCTTGGTTTCGCCTGCGCCGCTTAAAGAAACACTGGCTGCGGCTTTAATTTATTTGAGCCGGTGGAAGACAGACGAGCCCTTGGTCGATCCTTTGTGCGGCTCGGGGACGATCCCGATTGAAGCTGCACTTTTCGGAAGACATATTGCACCTGGTCTCCGCAGATCATTTGCCGCTGAGGATTGGCCGCAGGTTCCCCAACGGCTTTGGGATTTTGCCCGCAAGGAAGCCAAAGATTTGGCACAACGCGATAAAAAGTTAGAGATTTGGGGCAGCGACATCGATGAAAGTGTCCTTTCGATGGCGCGTTATCATGCCCGCATGGCAGGTGTGAGCGAGACGATTCGTTTTCGAACCGTCGATGTTCGAAAGCTCTCCTTGCCACATGATGTCGGAACCCTTATCACCAATCCTCCTTATGGGGAGAGAATGGGGAAAGAAGACGATGTACGTACGTTGTACGAAACATTGGCCCAGCTTTATCGAACACATCCGGGCTGGTCCATGCTCATCTATACGGCGTATCCCGGATTTGAAACTGTTTTTGGTAAAAAAGCGCATAAAAACCGAAAGTTATATAATGGTCGTCTTCTTGCTTATGCCTACCAGTATGCGCGGACAAACACACAAAAACCAAGCCACCGTGCATAGGTGGCTTGGTTTATCGTGCGTTTAGTGCGATGGACGTCTCATCTTAGCGATGGTAACAAGGTGTTAGACGTTTTTCTTGCTTAAATACCAATCAACGACTTCAATACCTTGTTCTTGCATGCGTTTGGCGGCGTCTTCTGCTGTCTTCGGTGGCGGTACAATGACCTGCATCCCTGGACGCCAGTTGGCCGGTGTCGGTGTACCGTATTTATCTGTCGTTTGCAACGAATCGATCAAGCGCAAAATTTCATCCATGTTCCGACCTGCGGACATCGGATAGTAAATAATGGCCCGAATGATTTGTTTGTCATCGATGACAAACACGGCCCGAACAGCTTCCGTGGAGCTTTGCTGGGGCATGATCATACCGTAGGCATTGGCGATTTTCATATCGAGGTCAGCGATAATGGGGAACTCGATTTTGACACCGGTCTTTTCTTCTATGTTGCGCACCCAAGCGATATGTGAGTAAAGGCTATCGATGCTGAGGCCAAGGAGTTCAACGCCGCGTTTTTTCAGTTCCGGATAAATTTCTTGAAACGCCATGAACTCGGTCGTGCATACCGGTGTAAAGTCAGCCGGATGGGAAAAGAGTACGAGCCACTTACCTTTAAAGTCTTCTAACTTCAGCGTTCCGTGGGTGGTTACTGCTTCAAAATGAGGCGCTTTGTCACCGATACGGGGCATCGTTGGGGTGGTCGGCGTCGTTACTTGATCGCTCATGTTTAGACAGCCTCCTTTTTTAGAGTGAATTTAATGATCAATACTTGATCAGCTTCATTATACCCAAAGGGGTGTACATTGGCAAGTCCCTCCAGTATGATAGAAGCGAACAGCTTTAGTCTGTACCTTTTTCTTAGATCTTAATCAAACATATGTGCATGATCGTCCAAGCAATGGTAAAGGCAAAAAACGAGTACTGGTTGATAAAAGGAGGCAATGATGTCTTTATTCGCCAAGCTCTATGATCCGCTCATGTTACCGATCGAACATGCCGTGTTAAAAACATGGCGTCGTGAACTTTTACAAGCCGTTCAAGGGGATGTCCTAGAGATCGGTGTAGGCACAGGTCTCAATCTTCCGTTTTACAATGAGCACATTCGGTGGGTGGGCATTGAACCGCATCCTGAGATGCGGCGCGCGGCGGAAAAACGTTTAAACAACGTATCCTTCTCAGCCAAACTGATTGAAGGT
>Ga0265295_1004511_pt1 | contig 18652 bp, 15 predicted proteins | sample Munlansysbiofilm_FD_192503 | JGI IMG/M metagenome (GOLD analysis project Ga0265295, IMG submission 192503) | Leachate microbial communities from a municipal landfill in Southern Ontario, Canada - Methane capture system biofilm | ecosystem: Engineered > Solid waste > Landfill > Unclassified ...
GATGATCGATATTCTGTGAAACAGTTGAAACCCTAACATATCCATATTCCATAAAAACAACTCCTTTTTAATGTATTATACCTGTCATTTTTATGAAAAAAGACAGCCTCGGATAGAGATTGTCTACTATTAAATCACGCCTTTATGAAAGAGTAGTATTTATACAATAAAAAAGATAAAGTTGGTTAATTATTCAAAAGACTTTATAATTAAACGTTAAAACTAGGAATGAGTGGAATTTTTATAAATTTTAAGGTACAATTCATATAGACATAAAGGCGTGCTTTAATAGTAGACAATCTCTATACGAGGCTGTCTTTTTTCATAAAAATGACAGGTATAATACATTAAAAAGGAGTTGTTTTTATGGAATATGGATATGTTAGGGTTTCAACTGTTTCACAGAATATCGATCGTCAAATGGATGAAATGTATAAGTTAGGTTTAAATAGTAAACAAATATATGTTGATAAACAAAGTGGCAAAGATTTTAATCGTGAAAAATACCAAAAATTAAAACGCAAACTAAAGAAAAACGACCTACTGATTGTAAAATCAATAGATCGTTTAGGTCGTGATTATAAAATGATTATTGAGGAATGGCATCATATTACAAAAGTAATTGAGGCAGACATAATAGCTATTGATATGCCACTACTTGATACTAGAAATGATGCCTCTAACTTAGTAGGAAAGTTTATTAGTGATATAGTATTACAAATATTATCATTTGTAGCAGAAACTGAAAGAGAAAATATTAGACAACGTCAAGCTGAAGGTATAAGACTTGCTAAAGAAAGAGGCGTCCACATGGGGCGCCCTAAATATGTATTACCTGATAATTTTAATGAAGTTGCTGCTTCTTATTTAAGAAGAGAGATAAATTGTAGTGATGCTGTAAAATTACTAAATATGGCTAGAGGAACATTTTTAAAATATGTGCACATGAAATAAGGTTCGTACTCGTGTCACAATTTTGTAATACCTAGTTCAAACCCGTGTTACAAATCCCATCTTACTTAATAGTACCTACCATTAATCGGATTTGAACCAATAACATTTAACCCTATATACAAAAAATCAGTCAAAAATGACTGATTTTTGTTAGTTTCATTACTAATTCAATATGTTTTTGGAGGCCCCGAACGGATTTGAACCGATGATCAAGCTTTTGCAGAGCCATGCCTTACCACTTGGCTACGGGGCCTTATACATGCCTTATTATTATAACTTGCTAATCACAAAAAGTCAATCAAAAATCATACTCAAAAAATATTAGCACTCTTTACTTGACAGTGCCAAAAGTAAGTAGTATAATGTCTATTGTAAGGAGGGATTTATATGAATTTTACCCAAATGCCAGATTATAACAATGACCAAAACGTCTTAGATAAGTTCGGTAGAAACTTAAATGAACACGTTAAAGCTGGTAAAGTCGATCCAGTCATTGGTCGTGATGAAGAAATTCGACGTATTATTAAAATATTATCAAGAAAAACTAAGAACAACCCTGTTCTAATTGGTGAACCAGGAGTTGGTAAAACGGCAATTGTTGAAGGATTAGCACGTCGTATTATTGAAAAGGACGTTCCTTTAGGATTGCGTGATAAAATCGTTTATGAACTTGATTTAGCATCACTTCTTGCTGGTGCTAAATATCGTGGAGAATTTGAAGAGAGACTTCAAGCAGTCTTAAAGAAAGTAAAAGACTCTGATGGTCAAATTATTCTCTTTATTGATGAAATCCATAACATCGTTGGTGCCGGACGTGCTGATGGTGCAATGGATGCTTCTAACATGTTAAAGCCACTCTTAGCACGTGGTGAATTACGATGTGTAGGGGCAACGACTCTAAACGAATATCGTGAGTACATTGAAAAGGATAAAGCGTTAGAACGTCGTTTCCAAAAGGTCATGGTTAATGAACCAACCGTTGAAGATACAATTAGTATCCTAAGAGGCTTAAAAGATCGTTTTGAAGCCCATCATGGTGTGAATATTGCTGATAAAGCTTTAATTGCTGCTGCTACTCTATCAAACCGTTACATAACTGACCGTTTCTTACCTGATAAAGCAATTGACCTTGTCGATGAAGCATGTGCTTCAATCAGAATTGAAATTGACTCAATGCCAGCTGAACTTGATGATTTACAACGGAAAATATTACAACTTGAAATTGAACGTTCAGCCTTAGAAAAAGAAAAGGATGAACTTTCAAAATCTCGTTTAAGTGAAGTTAAAGATGAGTTAGCAAGTTTAGGAATAGAAGAAAAGACTTTACGTGATAAATGGGAAAGTGAAAAAAAGACCTTAGAAAAGATTAAATTAGAAAAATCAAAACTTGAACGTTATAAAAATGACTTACAAATCGCTTTTAGCAATAGTGATTATTCGAAAGCTGCTGAACTTCAATATAGTTTAATCCCAGCTTTAGAAAAAGAAATCACTTCTTTATCTAAGGAAGTTGAAAAGCATGAGCTTATTACTGAAACAGTAAGTGAAGAATCAATTGCTGAAGTTGTTTATAAATGGACTAATATTCCTGTTAATAAACTTTTAAGCGGTGATAAGGAAAAACTCTTATCACTAGAAGATAAACTAAAAGAACGTGTTATCGGCCAAGATCATGCTATTAAGTTAGTAAGTGAAGCAATTCTTAGACAACGTTCAGGAATTAAAGCAGAAAATACTGCCATCGGTTCTTTCCTTTTCTTAGGACCAACCGGAGTTGGTAAGACTGAAACTGCTAAAGCCTTAGCCGATGCACTATTTGATGATGAACACAAGATCATTAGAATTGATATGAGTGAATATATGGAATCTCATAGTGTGGCTAAATTAATTGGTGCACCTCCAGGATATATTGGTTATAACGAAGGTGGACAATTAACCGAAGCCGTTCGTCGTAAACCTTATTCAATTATTCTCTTCGATGAAATTGAAAAAGCTCATCCCGAAGTATTTAACATTTTACTTCAAGTATTAGATGATGGTAGATTAACTGATAGTCAAGGTCGTGTTGTTGACTTTAAAAACACTGTAATCATTATGACGTCTAACATCGGTAGTCAGTTCTTACTAGAACGTGACAGCGATGTTAATAACAAAGTAATGAAGCTTGTTAGAGCAACATTCAAACCAGAGTTTTTAAACCGTATTGATGATATAATTATGTTTAATCCTTTAGACTTTAAGGTTCAAGATAAGATTGTTGATAAAATGCTTAAAGAGTTACAAGAAAGACTTTATAATAGTCATCTACTTGTTACTTTCTCGAAACACGTTAAAGAAACTATTCTTAACAATGGTTATGATGAACAATATGGGGCAAGACCACTTCGTCGTTATATTCAAAAGGAAATTGAAACATTCCTTGCAAAGGCAATCTTAAACAACGAACTTATTCCTCACGAAAAATTCTTAGTAGATTATATTAATAATGAATTTGTTTTAAGAAAAGATAATTAATAAAAAGTGCAAACTTCAAGTCGAGGTTTGCACTTTTACTTTATACATAAAATCTAGAATAAAAAAGAATGGCCTTATTTCTTTCTTATAGTTTTGCACACTTAATAATAAAGGAGTCCTTCCAAATATTATAATATCATAAATTAGCATTCTTTAAAATAAATGCAACTAAATCACTTTGATAAATTCATATAAGTTTAAATGATTGTATTGATCTGACTCATACTTATATTCATCTAAAGTGACTAAATATCTTCGATACTTATTGTCAATGTAATTAAAGACCCTTTCTTCTCTTTCTCGAGTTTTAGGATCAATAATCGATTCACTAACTTGTACGTATAATGTTTCTTCGTCTTTTATAGCAACAAAATCAACTTCATACTCTCTTCCAACTATCCCTGTGTAAACGCGATAGCCTTTTTTTAAAAGTTCAAGGTAAACGACATTTTCAAGAACTCTTCCCGAATTGCTATTCTTATTAGGAATTATTTGATTTCTAATCCCCATATCAATAACATAGTATTTATGATTAGATTTTAAAACTTCTTTTCCTCTAACATCATAACGTTTGCACTCATATAAAAAATAAGACTTAATCATTAAATCGATATATTTTAGGACGGCATCAAAAGATATGTTAGTCCCGTTACTAACAAGTGTATTTTTAATCTTATTAATGGAAATGTTTGACCCAATGTGTTCTAACACAAAACTTGCTACTTGGAAAAATATTGACTCATTATTAACTTTCCCACGCAAGATTATATCACGCGTGAAAATAGCATCAAAAATATCATGCTGTAACATCTTTTTTAATTCTTTTGAACATTCTAATACTACTGACGGAAAACTACTATCTAAAAATAAATTATACACTTGAGGATTACTTAATTCTTTTTTATAAAACATTTTTATCTCATCTAATGATAAAGGGTAGACATCAATCTTAATATATCTTCCCGCCAAATAAGTCAAATGTTCACCAATAAACATTCGTGCGTTTGACCCTGTTGCATAAATATCAATATTAAATGTTACACGAAGAGAATTAACTACCTTTGCCCAATTTTCTATTTCTTGGACTTCATCTAGAAATAAATAGAATTTATTATTTCCACTGACGTGAAAATCAATAAACTTATGCAAGTTTTCACCATGTCTTAAGTAATCATTTTGCATCATTTCAAAATTAATATAGACAATGTTTTCTTTGTCGACACCACTTGTAGCAAGTTCTTCCATAAAAAGATTAAGTAACGTTGATTTACCAGATCTTCGCACTCCAGTTAATAACTTTACATACTTTTTATCTCTTGCTTCACGTAATATTTTTAAATACTGTTCACGTTTAATCACAATATCACCCAAAAGTATTATATAATGTTTTGGCTTAAACTGCAAGTTTTTAGGGTACGAACCTAAACTTTTGCATATTTTGCAAGTTTTTAGGGTGAAACGCGCTAAAAAAAGAGCAAGTTCCTATAAAACCTGCTCTTAAATCATTATTTAAAGTATGTTTCAATCTCTTGTAAATACTTGTTTCTTGTTTCTTCTAAATGAACGGTTGGACAGTGCATCCAATCACATTTATTAATACCAATTGTCTTTAAGATTCCTCCAGCTAAAATATTATTAATTGGATCTCCTAAATAACCAAAAATTGTTTTATCAATATTAGCAGTTGTTAAGATAACTGCATTCTTTGTTTTCAACAATCCTTGAAGTTGATGATCTACTTGATCATAAACTTGGCCCTTTAATAAGACTTTATCATAAAATCCCTTTAATATTGCTGGTTCACCATACCACCAAATTGGAAATACTAATACTAATTCATCAGCTTCTTTTAGTTTTTCAACATAAGATTTTGCTAGTTGGTCATGATATTCACCCTTAGCAAATACTTTTAAATCGGCTGGACGCATAACAGGATCAAATCCATCTTTATTTAAATCGATAACATCGACTTCTTTACCTTGTTTTTTTAATAACCCTTCGACTTTTTCAAGAACAAAGTGATTAAAGCTTCCATCCCATGGATGAGCATAAACGATTAATGTTTTCATTATTTAATTCTCCTTTTTTTACTAAATAATATTATATCACTCATCGTTTTTTCTGTCTAATGATTTAATCATTAATCTTCAACATCAAAGCTTTCTAATATTCCTTTTCTTTCAACCTTAACATCACCATGTTTAACAAAGAACATTGTTACAAAACTTACAGCAACCATGATAGCAGCATAAGGGAATAAAATTGTTCTTCCACTTTGATCCATTAAGAACCCTGAAAGGATTGGTGTCACGATTTGGGCTGCCATTGAAAAGGCATAATAATAACCCGTAAATCTTCCCACATCCTTACCAGTAGCAAGTTCAACTGCCATTGGGAAGGAATTAACATTGATAGTTGCCCATGCAACTCCTGTTAATGCTAATACTAAGTAAAGGATTGCTCCTGTCTTGTCTGTTAAGAAACTTGCTGCCCCAAAACAAATAACTAATAATAACACCCCAAATAAAATCATTTTCTTTCTTCCAAACTTACTTGATAAAATACCGATTGGAATAAAGGCCATGATTGCAGTTGCTTGAGCAACTAATAAAGGTAATGTGAATCCCATATTAAGCACCTTAGGTGCATAATCTGATAGTTTTGATATAACCGCGTTATATCCCATGTACCAAAAGAATACTGACAATAAGATTAAGGCTAATGATACCTTTTCTTCCTTAGTCATTCGCTTAACTGGTTTTATTTCTTCATCTACTTCTTTTTCTTCTAAATTAAATTCTTTAACCAGTTCATTATATTCATCGAGTAACTTGTTTTCATTTACTTTAATCATAAATACAGCTAATGCAACTAACATAATGATTGCTGTTGCTACAAACGCCGGTGTATAAGATACATATGATTTAGATGATAATCCAAAGACGGTTAATACACCAATTGTTACAATCGCACCCGCTGACCCCATCAGGTTAATTACCGCATTTGCTTTGCTTCTTAGTGGTTTAGGTGTAACATCTGGCATTAATGCTACAGCAGGTGATCTAAAGATTGACATTGCTAGTAAAACTAATAAGAGGGTAACTAAAAATACGATTAAATTACTCTTATTATTATCAGTAACGGCTTTGGCTTTACTACTTAAATAATTATAATAAACATCTGCGATATCTCTTTGATCTAAAGCACTAATCTTATCACCATCTTTATAATCGGTTTTAAAATCATCATAAGTTACTTGATATTTATCTTCGTATTCGCCGCCAATATTGGCAAATACTAAATCCCATTCCCCTTTGGTCATTCCACTATCATCGTTAATCCGTTCATACATTACTTCATATTCAGCGACGATTCCTGATTCTTCAACTAATAGTGTTTGTTTCTTGTCAACAAATGATAATGAAGCAAACGCTAATGCCGCAACGATAGTGCCAATAAAGATATATGGAACCCGTTTTCCATATTTTGTTTTTGTTTTATCTGATAATAAACCAAATAAAGGTAACATAAAAATCGCTAATATATTATCAAGGGCCATAACGACTCCTGATGCTGTTTGACTTAGTCCAAACTTATCAATTAATACTTTAGCAATTATTCCATCATAAGTTTGCCAAAATAAAGTAATAAGAAAAAAGGCTAATCCCACATAAATCGTCTTTTTATAATCTAACTTTAATTTATCCATTTAAAATACCGTCCTTAACAAAGATAATATTATTATAACATTATATTTTTAATATCAAAATAAAATAATGTTATTTAATTGTTAATTTCTTGTATAATATTTATTAGGGAGATGAATGAAAAATGAATGACTATTTATTTAAAACAACAGCCATAAATAAAGATGGTGGAAAAGGCATTGCCTATATTAAAGATGGAATGATTATCCCTCTTGATCATTTTAACCAAAAAGAACGTTTAGGATCTAATCCTGAAGAACTATTTGCCTTAGCTTGGGCAACTTGTCTTCACTCAACCTTAAAGTTACTTTTAAGAGCAAAAAACATGACTAATGAAAGTGAAGTTAGAGTGCAAGTGTTTTTAAAACTTAATCGTGAAACTAAGCGTTACTATTTTGACGTTTACGGAGAGATTGAAATTAAAGGCTTAGAGCTTGATGAAATGGAAAAAATTATTGCTGAAACGGACTCACGTTGTCCAATTAGTCAACTAATTGCTGATAAACCAACCGTCCACCTTAAAGCAAGTAAATTTACAGGAGAATAATAAAATGAATTTAGATAAGATGACAAGTAATGTCTTTAAAGAAACCGACGATGTTATTAAAAAGTATGGTCCAAGATTAGCAGGAACCAAAAAAGATATTGAAGCTGCTAATTACTTATATGATCGCGCTAAGACGTTTAGTGATAGTGCGCATATCGAAGAATTTAATGTTTACAAAGGGGCTTTCTTCGGATGGATTAAATTCTTAGTTATTAACTATGTTATAGGAATTGGTTTAATCTGGTTTAATTATTACCTTTATGCGGCGCTCCTTGCCGTATTAAGTGTCATAATTTTAGTTGTTCAATTTATTTTTTACTTACCATTGATTGATCGCTTCTTTCCAAAGAAAAAAGCTTATAACGTTTATGGTGTTATTGAACCAAAGAATGAAGTTAAACAACAAATAATTGTTAGTGGACATCACGATAGTGCCCCGGTCTTTAACTTCTTTGTCCATCAACCTAATCTCTACAATTTACGGACAACCGGTTCAATAACTTTAGTCTTAGTCATGTTAGTAACAACTTTAGTCGCTTTTTTCTTAAAGAATGATCTATTTAATTTAATTTTAAATATCTTTTTATCAACAGGGTTATTACTAATCTTACAAATGTGGTTCTTTGCTTCTAAAAATGCTACCCCAGGAGCTGGTGATAACTTGATTGCTACTAACGTAGCATTTGAGATTGGTAACTACTTCTATGATCTAAAACAAAACAATCAAGGATTAGAAAACACAAGATTAATCTTTGCAAGCTTTGATGCGGAAGAGGAAGGCTTGCGTGGAGCAAGAGCTTTCGCTAAGCGCCATAAAGCAATGTTAAGAGAAACTAAGTCTTATGTATTAAATGCTGATTGTTTATATGATGAAAAAGAATTATTCTTCTTATTAAGTGATTTAAATGACACTGTAAAGCTTGACACTGTTTTTATAGACGAACTATTAGATACAGCTAAAAAGTTAGGTTTAAAAGTTAAAACACAAAGACAAGCGTTATTAACAGGGGGAACTGATGCGGCTGAATTTGGCAAGATTGATGTTAGTGCAACGACCTTAATCGGTATGCCTTGGACTAATAAAGAACGTAGTCCTTTATATCATACACCAAGAGATATCACTGATAATGTTAATCATCAAGTTGTAACTGATGCCTTATATTTATATATTACTTATATTAAAGATAAAGATCTAAAATAAACTGGAAATTTCCAGTTTTTTTATTATCCAAATAAATAAAAAAGACGAAATGTATTCGTCTAATTAATTTCATTATCTACATTTTATTCATAGTGAGTCCACCGTTTTTACATACGTCAATACTCTTATATGAGATTTTATTATCAACTTAACGTAACGTTTTTAAAGCTTTACTCCAGTTGTTTAGTTGAGTTAACAATTCTTCAACCATTGGTAGTTGATGATCTTTTGGTGCAAATTCACTAAAGTTAACAAAGTCAACTGCTAGTAATAAGTTAACATTTCTTTGTGTAGTAGCAACACCTAACTCAGCTAATACTAATCTTAATTGTTCGATTGCTCTAGCTCCACCAACACCGCCATATCCAATAAAGCTTGCTGCTTTATTGTTAAATTCTGGCTTTAAATAATCTAATGCATTCTTTAAAACGCCAGTTGGTGCGTGGTTATATTCTGCTGTAACAAAAACGAATCCATCTAACTCATTAATCTTTGCACTAAAATCTTTAATTGCTTTTCCTTGTTCTTCGGTTGGATTTGTTCCAAAGATTGGTAAATTGTAAGTCTTTAAATCAACGATTTCATAACTTGTTCCATCATTTCGCTTATCTGCTAAATCTTTTACCCATTTTGCAACATTTAACCCTTGTCTTCCTTCTCTTACTGTACTTGTAATTATCCCTATTTTCATGATTTTAAATCCTTTCTAATATTAGTTTTTTTATATCGGCAATTGTATACTTTTGCAAAGTATTCATAAAATCTTTAGTAGCATCTTTCATAACATCGCTTATCAACCCTGTAACCATCGCTCCAACCGGACACTTTTCGTTAGGATGATGGCTAGGTTCTAATATATTACCTTGATAAAACACATTATAGACGTCATTAAATGTTATTTCATCAGCTTTTTTTAATAACCTTGAACCGAATCGTCCTTTTTTCGTTTCAATTAACCCCGCATTTTCTAAATCCTTAAGTATTCTTCTAACAACGACAGGATTAGTATTCACACTACTGGCTAAATGACTTGAAGTTTGGTATTCACTTTCAGTTAGTGATAGATAAACTAAAATATGAACTGCTACACCAAAGTTTTGATTTATTTGCATAATATCAACTCCTTATGTAACCATTATAGTTACAATATAAAAATATTTCAATTATAATGCTCAAAAAAAATAAGACCCCAAAAAGGTCTTATTTACTAAATAACAAAATTTCCGTTCTCAAAGACTAAAACTTCTTCACCATTATGTTTTACTCCAACGATTTTCATATCACTTGATCCAAACATAAAGTCACTATGGACTACTGAATGATTAGCACCTGCTTTTAACAATTCATCAAGGGTCATTTTAGTTCCACCTTTAACATTCATTGCATAAGCTTTACCAAGGGCCATATGACATGAAGCATTTTCATCATATAGCGTATTATAAAATAAAATATTCGTATTAGAAATTGGTGAATCATGACTGATTAGAGCAATCTCACCAATATAACTACTTCCTTCATCACTATTAATTAATTGTTTTAAGGCTTCTTTTTCTTTTTTAGCATCAAAGTTAACAACTTTACCATCTTTGAATTCTAACCAAAAGTCTTCAATTAGCTTCCCTTGATAATTAAGTGGTTTAGTTGCGTATACTTTTCCTCTAGTTCCTAATCTGTAAGGCATTGTAAAACTTTCTTCCGTTGGAATATTAGGATTAAAAATAACGCCACTTCCCGAAATTTCACTACCACCAGCCCAAATATGATCTTTAACTAGTTCAACAATTAAATCAGTTCCTAAGCCATTAGTAAAGTGAAGATGCTTAAAGTTAAAATCATTTAATACTTTATTGTGAACGCTCAAGGTTTTATTATGTTTGTTCCAATCTTTAATTGGATCGTTATCTACATATACTCTTGAAGCATCTAGAATAGCTTTCCATAACGCATAGACTGCTGCATCTCCTTCTAAGTTAGGAAATACTTTTTCAGCCCAAACAACATTTGGCGCACCAATTACAACCCATTGTGATTTATTTGCCATTAAGTGTTCTTGGAAAAAAGGCGTTGCCTTTTGTCTTGCTACCATCGACGCTTGAATCTTATTACCGTCTAATCCCGCATTTAATCCTGGAATTGGCGAAGTAACTGAAATGAAACATGCACTTTCATCAACAAAGAATCTTGATTGTTCGATTGACCAATTCTCAACTTCAGTCAACGCTTCTAATGATGAGTATTCAAACATATATTTATTTACATAATCATCACTCCATTGAACATAGACTTTCTTAGCTCCAGCTAAGTAAGCTTGTTTAGTTAACTCTCTAACTAATTCTTTTGTTTCTGTCGTTGCTCTTATAACAACGATTTGATTTTTTTGGACATTTACACCTACTTTAACAGTAAGTTCTGCATATTTTTCAATAAGTTTATTCAACATTTGTTAAACCTCTCTTTTCTTTAGTCCGGTATAATTAGCTTCTGCTAAAAGCGGATTAATAATACTTTCAGCAATATTATCTAAATGGTCACCAATTCTTTCAATATCAGATAAGATATCAGTGAAATTTGATGTTTGTTCAAACTCAAATTCACCTGACTTTAATCTTTGAACATAATTTAATCTTGCTTCTTCTTCTAGTAAATCAACATTTTTTTCAAACTCTAAAACGTCTTTTGGTAAATATTCATATTCACTTTCAATTGATTTTTTAATACTTGCAAGCATTTTTTCAATTAATCCATAGAGATTAAGCAAATCTTTCTTGCCTTCAATTGAAAGTTCATGGTTAGCATCATATCGAATTGTAAAGAATTCCATAATATTCGTTAAGTGATCGCCAATCCGTTCAAAGTCTTTACTTATATCTAAATAGCGTGTTAACTCTTCTGACTCGTTCCCTTTAACTCCACGTCTGATAACCTTAATCAAATAATTATGAATTTTACTATCAAGTTCATCAATAATCATTTCATAAGTATTTGCTTCCTCAAGAAGTTTTAAGTTTTTATTAAATGAAAATTCTTTTACAATAACAAAGTAATCGTTAACCATATTGTTAAGCTGCAAAATCGCTTTTTGAATAAACTCTAATGCCACCGAAGGTGATTGTTCAATAAGTTTTTCATCAAAAACGAGTTCAACTTTCTTGTTATCCTTGACAGGAACAATTTTTTCTGTAAAGGCGACAATTTGATTAATAAAGAATGCTAGCAACACCGTTGAAACGATATTTTGAATCAAATGGGCATAAGCTATACTTGCCATCGAATAAGGAGACAAGAACCTATCTTCTATCCACTGTGTTGCAAGATAATAAGGATGAATACCAATCATGAAGACTAAAACGCCTAACAAGTTAAAGATAATATGAATCCATGCCGTTCTCTTACTTTCATCATTACCACCAAATGAAGCAAACAACCCTGTTAACGTTGTTCCTAAGTTTGCGCCAAGAATAATTGGTAATGCTCCTCTTAATGTTATTGTTTCAATGCCGGTTCCATTTAATGAATATAGTTTTTGAATAATAGCAGTAGCCGCACTTGATGATTGAATAACTGCAGTAAACACTGTTCCAAAAATAAAACCTAACATCGTTCCTCCAAATGATTCTCTTGAAAACGATCTAAACATATCTTCAGCAAACTTTGTTTCTGTTAATGGTTTTATTCCATCGCTCATAATGTTTAATCCAATGAACAACATTCCTATCCCTGTCAAAACTCCACCAACATTTACAACTTTTTTGTTTTTTATAAACAATAAAATTACACCAATGAATAAAAAAATAAATGCATATTCGCCAATTGGCAAACTAATTATGAACGCTGAGAAAGTTGTCCCTATATTAGCTCCCATAATGATCCCAACACTTTGAGCCGAGGTCATTAAACCTGCTCTAACCATTCCAATAACTAAAACAACAACTCCCGTTGAAGAGTTAGTTATTGCTGTGATTATCGTCCCAACTAAAATACCTTTAAGTGGTGTGTTCACCGCTTTATCAATAAAGGTCTTAAATCTATTTCCTGATGCTTTTTTCAAATAATCGCTCATTAATGTTATTCCATAAATGAATAATGCTATTCCCCCAAGGAATTTTACGATTGCTTCAACCAAAATTAACCCCCCTTATAAAAAAGGTGTCAAAAAGACACCTGATTAAAATTTCTTGATTGCAATTGAAGTATTTGAAAGAACTAGGTAAGTTTCACCTTTTTCTAATCCTAATAATCTAAGTTTTTTATTGACGTCACTATCTTTATTACCAACAACTGGATAAACAGCAAAATAAACATTTAATTTACGTGCTTCTTCTAAACTTACGGTTGGGACAATATATGCATCTGGGCGATACTTAGATAATGTCATTGCTAATTGCATGTTATCAACAACAATAGCTTTAACATCGTGTGCAGAAGCACTTACTGTTGCCATATATGCGATATTTTCTAAATCGTCTTCAGTATCATATAATGGGAATACGAAGTTATCATAATCAATATATTTTTCGTTTGCTGTGACAATTCTTTTCATCATTTTAACTGACTCTAAAGGATATTTACCAGCTGCCATTTCCCCACTTAACATAACACTATCAGCACCATCAAATGCGGCATTAGCAACGTCAGATACTTCAGCTCTTGTTGGAACTGGGTTGTTTTGCATTGATTCAACCATTTGGGTAGCAACGATAATCAATTTACCAGCTTGTCTAGTCTTTTCAACAATAATCTTTTGTAAATGTGGTAAATCTTCAGGTAATATTTCAACTCCTAAGTCACCACGAGCATACATAATACCATCAGCAACTTCTAAAATGCTATCAATATTATCAATACCTTCTTGATTTTCAATCTTAGCGATTACTTGGATTTGTTCCGCTTTTTCTTTCTTTAATACATCTTTAATTGCTTGGATATTTTCAGCTGTTTGAACAAATGATGCGGCAATAAAGTCAACCCCATTTTTTGCTCCAAAAATAATATCTGCTTTATCTTTTTCTGATAAAAATGGCATATTAATCTTTGTATTAGGAATATTAACACCACGACGATTCTTAATGCGATGTGTATTTTCAGCTTTAACTGTTATTGATCTTTCTTTAGCATTTTTTTCGATAACTACAGTTTGTAGATATCCATCATCAATCAATACTCTTGTTCCCACTTCAACATCATCATATAGACCTGGATAATTAATTGAAAATTTTTCAGCAGTTCCTAAAACTTCTTCAAAAACAATTTTTACTTCTGCTCCCTTTTCAATAACAACCGCACCATCAACAAACTCATTAGTCCGCATTTCTGGTCCTTTTGTATCTAACATAACTGCAACAGTAGTTCCTAATTCCATATTAAGTTCATGAACTCTTGTTAATCTCTTTAAGTGTTCTTGATGATCACCGTGCGAGAAATTCATTCTTGTTACATTAAGACCTGCTAGAAAAAGTTCTCTTAACATTTCTTTTGCTTCTGAAGCTGGCCCCATTGTTCCAACTAATTTTGTTTTTTCCATTAATAACTCTCCTTAATTTAGTTTAAATGTTATATTTTCATTTACATTATAACATCTAAGAATTGAATATTCTATTTGATTCCAAGTGAAAACGTTTTTAAGAAACCTCTGTTACAATTTTGTAAAGTGGGCTTGCTGGACGCTTATTATTAACGACAACATCAATTGGTAAGTAAACTAATCTTTCGTTAACGATTCCGATTGAAACACCATTAATGTTTTGATCAAATAAATCAATAGCGTAAGCTCCCATTCTTGTTCCTAAAATACGGTCTTCAGCTGTTGGTGAACCTCCACGTTGAACATATCCTAAAACAGTTGCTATAGCGGTAAACTTTGATTTTTCTGTTATTTCTTTCGCAAACTCATGGACATTCATAATGTTTTCAGTAACAACGATAATCGCATGTGTTCTTTCTTCCATTTTATATTCTTTTAACGTCTCAATTATTTCATCCTTTGAAATTGGGTTTTCAGGTGTAACTAAAAACTCAGCTCCTCCAGATATAGCAGCATGTAACGCTAAATCCCCACAATTTCTTCCCATAACTTCGATGATTGAACAACGTTGATGTGACATTGAGGTGTCTCTTAATTTATCCATTGATTCAACAATTGTATCAAGAGCTGTATGAAATCCTAAAGTAAAATCAGTTCCATAAATATCGTTATCGATTGTTCCAGGAATTCCAATCACTTTTACACCTAATTTACTTAATGACATTGCTCCACGATATGAACCATCACCACCGATAACTATTAATCCTTCAATCCCATGTTTTTTAAGGTTCTCAACTGCTTTTTCTTGATTTTCCAATTCTTTAAAACTTTCAAAGCGAGTAGTTTTCAAAAAGGTTCCACCTGATGAAATTACCCCTGACATTCTTTTATGATCTAATTCAATAAAGTCACCTTTTACAAGTCCGTAATAACCACTTACGACTCCATAAAACTCATGACCTTTTTTAATCCCATATCTAACAGCTGCTCTTATAGCAACGTTCATGCCTGGTGCGTCGCCACCTGATGTCAAAATTGCAATTTTCATATCTAATCACCATCTTTGCTTAATTATTGTCTTCATTATATCATACGTTTAATTACTTTTTAACTTAGATAAAAAAAGAAAACACTTACATTTTTGTAAAGATAGATAAACATGTTTTTTTATGATAAAATATATACAAATATAAAACTATAGAGGAAATGGTGATAATATGAAACAATTAAAAGGTGCTGTTTTATTAGGACAATCAGGCGGACCAACAAGTGTTATTAACGCAAGTGCTGCGGGAGTTTTTCTAACAGCGATTGACAGTGAGTTAGTAACCGATGTTTTCGGTGCCGTTCATGGTGTTAAGGGAATTCTAAATGAAGAATTCTATGATATGCGTAAAGAAGATCGTAAAGAATTAGAAAGACTAAAGAATACTCCTGCTTCATCAATCGGTAGTGTCCGTTATAAACTTGCTGATCCAAAAAAAGACGATACTGATTATAAGCGTTTATTAGAAGTTTTCAAGAAATACAACATTCGTTACTTCTTTTATAATGGTGGTAACGACTCAATGGATACTGCTCATAAGATTAATGAATTCTTTAAGAACTCAGGGTATGATTGCCGAATCATGGGAGTTCCTAAGACAATTGATAACGACTTAAATGGTACTGATCATTCACCAGGATTTGGTAGTGCTGCTAAGTATATTGCAACAACGTTAATGGAACTATATCATGATGCAACGGTTTATGATACTAAACAAGTAACAATCGTTGAAATAATGGGACGAAACGCTGGATGGTTAACTGCTGCTGCTGCTTTAGCACAAGCAAAAGGTCAAGGACCAGACTTAGTCTTTTTACCTGAAGTTTCCTTCGATTTAGATTTCTTTAATAAACGTGTTAAAGAAGTTCTAGAAGAAAAAGGTAAAGTTATTGTAGCAATTAGTGAAGGTGTTAAAACCGCAGATGGTAAATACATCCCTGAATTGTTTAAAGATTTAACAACCGATTCATTCGGACATGCACAATTAGGTGGAACAGCGGCTGTTTTAGCTGATGAAGTTGGAAAACTATTGAACGTGAAAGTTCGTCCAATTGAATTTAGCTTAATGCAACGTTCTGCTGCTCATTTAGCTTCTAAAGTCGATGTTGAAGAAGCATTCAATGCCGGTAAACTTGCTGTTGAAGCAGCATTAAATGGTGAAAGTGGAAAAATGGTTGGTTTCAAACGTCTTTCTTCAAAACCATACAAAATGGAATATGTTCTTCTTCCATTGTCAATCGCAGCTAACACAGAAAGAAAAGTTCCACTTGATTGGATCTTACCTGATGCAAAAGGTTTATCACAAGAATTTGTTGACTATGCATTACCGCTAATTCAAGGTGACTGCAAAGCCGAACTTGAAGATGGTCTTCCAAGATTTGCACAATTAAAAAAAGTAAAAGCTCCAAAAAAGTAAAATCAATTGAGAACACATTATGGGTCTTTGAAATAACTTAGGGTTTGACAAAATCAAGCTTTGAAATAACTTAGGGTCAAAGATTATAAATAAGGCACGAATTTTATCTGAACAGGTAATAATTCGTGCCTTTTTGTATACTTCAGCTAGTCTATTTATTTCTCAAATCAATTGGTACGTTTTTATTAATCGAGTACATTACTCTAGCTCTAAATCTTTTAAAGTTCGTAATACCAAAAGAATTTCTTATGATTGTTTTTATTTGTCTATTGATTGATTCTAATCTGCCATTAGAGTATCTTTTTCCATCATATTTTGTAAATGAATTAATGATTTCATCTTTCCATCGATTTAATGTTCTACCATATTCTCTAATTTCAGTAATTTCATGAACTCTAAAGATATTTATTAAATCAAGTAACTTTTCTTTGGCAGTATCAATATTAGTATAACTATTAAAGTCCTGATAAATATGTTTGATATTATAAATCTCTTTGAGTTCATTATCTGATGAAAGTAGATGATTTAATAAATCATAACTATAAACACTAAATCTATACTTATCAATCCATATATTTTTTCCTTTAACATTTTGTCTATTATATCTAATTAGCCACGAAAATCTTTTTAAAAGATAACCAAAATCATTTGAATAATTAAGATTATCGTTTTTTTGTTTTCGATAGTTGTTCATAACCTGAGTTCGTTTCTTATCTAATATTCGATTAATATTAGTTACGACATGAAATGCATCAGCTATAATCTTAGCCTTAGGCATTAAACGTTTAATAACGTCTTTATACGGGCTCCAAAGGTCCATTACGACGTATTTAACGTTATCTAATTCTTTGATATCGAAACTCTCGAAATACGATGTTAGATAATCTTTATGCCTGGTTTTTAACACATCAACTATTTTGGAAGTATGAAAATCTAATAAAACACAGGCATAAGGATATTTAACATTAGATTTAATATGAACCTCGTCAATACATAAAACTTCGGGTAACTTATTTCTATACGCGGTTATATAACGATCAAAAACATTAATCACTGTATTAATAGAAGTATTATAGTATTTAGAAGCACCGGTGAATGAATGATTGACGTCCTTTAAGTATTCTAAAATATTTATAATTGTTAAGTTTGAAAGACGAGATTTATGATCGGTAAATGGATCGTGCTCATAAAATGTTTTACCACATGTTTTACATTTATAACGTCTACGGTGAAATAGGATATATATGCTCTTGGTCATTGAGATTGAGTGGGTGATTTTAACCTTTTTGTACTCTTTAATGTTAATGTTGGTTGAGTTACAAAATGAGCAGATAGTAGTGTTAGGGCTAGTTTTTATTTCTATAATTAAATCATTATTAACGGAATATGAATCAACTTTTGAGATAAGATTTTCAATATCTTCAAATTCCAATAACTTTATGATATTATAGTTCAAGAAGGCCTCCTTTCTTAGCTAATTGTATACAAACAAATTTTAGCATAAAGAAGGCCCTCTTATTTATAATTTTTGACCCTAAGTTATTTCAAAGCTACTATAAACCCTAAAATAATGAATATTACCTAAAAAAATGGGTTCACAATATAATGTGAGCCCATTTTCATTTAAAGATTTTATTTACTTACATTTAGCAGTTTGATCAATAAATTACACTTAAATGCTTAATAAAAAGCACACATTATAACTAAAGTTATATAAAGTGCTTTTTTTATTGAAAAAACGTGCTA
>Ga0265295_1004512_pt1 | contig 18651 bp, 14 predicted proteins | sample Munlansysbiofilm_FD_192503 | JGI IMG/M metagenome (GOLD analysis project Ga0265295, IMG submission 192503) | Leachate microbial communities from a municipal landfill in Southern Ontario, Canada - Methane capture system biofilm | ecosystem: Engineered > Solid waste > Landfill > Unclassified ...
AATGCCGTTCATGATCTGGAACTCGACCTTTATGCCGGGGCCGAGGCGCAGGTGGCGGCGCTGTCCGACGACATCGCCTATAACAACCATGATATCGATGACGGGTTACGGGCGGGATTGTTCTCGATGGCCGATCTGGCCGACGTGCCCCTGGTCGGGCCGGTCTTTCACGCCGTCAAGGCCGAACATCCCGATATCGAATACAGCCTGCATATCCATGAGGCGGTGCGCCGCCTGATCGGATTGATGGTCACCGATCTATTGACCGAAACCGGGCGGCGTATCCGCGAGATGAAACCCGATTCGGCCGATGCCGTCCGCCGCCTGGATCGCCCGCTAGCCGCCTTTTCGGGCGAGATGCGCGCGAACGACAAGGCGCTGAAAGCCTTTTTGTTCGAGCATATGTACCGCCATTATCAGGTCAACCGCATGACGTCGAAAGCCCGCCGGGTGGTGCGCGATCTGTTCGGGCTGCTGACCAGCGAGCCGGATTGCCTGCCTCCCGCTTGGCAAAAACGTTGCGAAGGACCCGGCTCACCCGCCACCTTACGTGCGGTGTCCGACTATATCGCCGGCATGACCGACGTCTATGCTTTGAACGAACATCGCCGTCTCTTCGATCTGCAAGAAAATCCATGAATATTTTCAAAGAGTTCCATTCCAATATCCTTACCGCTCTGAACCGGCTCCAGGAAAAGGGCGCCCTGCCCGCGGGGCTCGATCTGTCGAAAGTGACGGCCGAACCGCCGCGCGATCCTTCGCATGGCGACGTCGCCACCAATGCCGCGATGGTTCTGGCCAAGGCGGCGGGGATGAAGCCGGTCGAGATCGCGCGGCTGCTGGCCGATGAACTGGCCGGGTCGCCCGACGTCGCCGGCGTCGCCGTGGCCGGGCCCGGCTTCCTCAATCTGCGTCTGGCCGATGCGGTCTGGCGGCGGGTTCTGGGTGACGTGCTGCGCGCGGGAACCGCTTATGGCGATTCGACGATGGGCCGGGGTGTCGCGGTCAATATCGAATATGTTTCGGCCAATCCGACGGGGCCGATGCATATCGGCCACGCGCGCGGCGCGGTGGTCGGCGACGCGCTGGCGGGGCTGCTGGAAAAGGCCGGCTACGCGGTCACGCGCGAATATTACATCAACGATGCCGGGGCGCAGGTGGATGTGCTGGCCCGTTCGGTCTTCCTGCGCTATCGCGAAGCGCTGGGCGAAACGGTCGGAGCGGTTCCCGAAGGGCTTTATCCCGGCGATTATCTGGTCCCGGTGGGCCGAGCCATCGCCGAACGCGACGGCGCCAAATGGCGCGATTTGCCGGAATCCGACTGGCTGGCGGTTTTCCGCGCCGAGGCCATCGCTGCGATGATGGCGCTGATCAAGGAAGATTTGCGCGCCCTGGGCGTGCATCACAAAATATTCACCTCGGAACGCGCTCTGGCCGAAGCGGGCAAGGTCGATGCGGCGCTGGCTTTCCTGGAAGAACGCGGCCTGGTCTATCAGGGCGTGCTGGAACCGCCCAAGGGCAAGACGCCCGAGGATTGGGAACCGCGTCCCCAGACCCTGTTCCGGGCGACGCAATTCGGCGACGACGTGGATCGTCCGCTCAAGAAATCGGATGGGTCCTGGACCTATTTCGCCACCGATATCGCCTATCATTTCGATAAATACCGGCGCGGATTTGCCCGCATGATCGATGTGTGGGGGGCGGATCACGGCGGCTATGTCAAGCGGATCACGGCGGCGATCAAGGCGATCACCGAAGGCGGCGGCGCTTTGGACGTCAAGCTGTGCCAGATGGTCAATCTGCTGAAAGACGGCCAGCCCTATAAGATGAGCAAGCGCGCCGGGACCTTTGTCACCTTGCGCGATGTCGTGGACGAGGTCGGCCGCGACGTGGTGCGCTTCATCATGCTGACGCGCAAGAACGACGCCCAGCTTGATTTCGACCTTGGCAAGGTGCTGGAACAGTCGCGCGACAACCCGGTTTTCTACGTGCAATACGCCCATGCCCGGATTCATTCGGTCCTGCGTCATGCCCGCGAAATGTTCGCCGGACGCGATCTTTCTCCCGGCGCATTGGCCAGCGCACCGCTGGAGCGCTTGACCGACGAGGCCGAGCTTGCTTTGATCAAGCTGATGGGCGGGTGGCCGAGAATGATTGAAAGCGCGGCGGATGCGCATGAGCCTCACCGCGTGGCGTTCTATCTTTACGACCTGGCCGCCGCTTTTCATGGATTGTGGAACAAGGGCAAGGACGATGCGACGCTGCGTTTCCTGATCGAGGGAGACGAGGCTTTGTCCCTTGCCCGGCTCGCGCTTCTGTCCGGCGTGGCCCAGGTGATCGCCTCGGGTCTCGCGGTTTTCGGCGTGGAGCCGCTGGAGGAGATGAGATAAATGCCGTTGCGCGATGATCGCGGCCCGGTGGATCGGGACATTCTCGACATCATTCCGGAACGTTACGATCCAGATCCCCATAGCCATGCCGCCCGCAAGGGCGCGCATTCCCGCCTGATCTTAAGCATTGCGCTGGTGCTGCTGGTGCTGGCCGCCCTGGGTGTGGCCGTGCGCCACATCTTCCTGCCCGACGATACGGCGCGCCAGAGCACGGCCGAGGTGCCGACGATCTCCGCCGACGAGGACCCGGTCAAAACCCGTCCCGCCGATCCGGGCGGGCTCAATGTGCCCAACCAGGATAAGCTGATCTATGAGCGCATGAGCCAGGGCGGCGGCGATTCGCGGCGCGAGGTTCTGCTGCCGCCGGCCGAACAGCCGCGTACGCCGCCGACTGCTCCGCGCACGGCGACGATCAAGCCCGCTTTCGAGGCTCCGCCCGCCGCGCCGACTGCCGCGCCGCCCCCTCGGGACAGCGTGCCGGTTCCGCAAGCCGCCGCGCCGTCCACGGCGACCACGCCGTCCGCACCCGCCGTTCAGGCGCATAACCAGGCTCCGGCGGCGCAGGCCCATGCGCCGGCGACGCCGACACCGCTCCGACCCCAGGCGGCTCCGGCGGCGACTGCGACCGCTACCGCCACCGCATCGGGGGCGTGGGTCGCGCAGCTCGCGGCGCTTAAGAGTGAGGCCGACGCCCAGGCAGCCTGGAAACGCCTGCAGAATGCCAACAAGGATATCCTGGGCGGCCTGTCCAGCGACATCGTCCGCGCCGATCTGGGAAGCAAAGGCGTGTTCTGGCGTCTGCGCGCAGGGCCGGTGGATGAAGCCCGAGCCCGGTCGATCTGCGCGGCCTTGGCTAAACGCAATCAGGGGTGCATCGTTGGCCGGAAGTGACGCCTCCATCCAGGCCGCCATTTTCGGTTGCGCCTCTCTGCGTTTGAGCGATGCGGAGAAGTCTTTTTTCGCCAAGGTCGACCCGCTGGGGTTCATCTTGTTTTCCCGCAATATCGACACGCCGGCGCAGGTTGCGGCTCTGGTGGCCGAATTCAGGGAATGCGTCGGGCGCGACGCTCCGGTTTTGATCGACCAGGAAGGCGGGCGGGTGCAAAGGCTGCGCCCGCCTCATTGGCGCAAACGTCCGCCGATGGCTGTTTTCGGCGCTTTGGCCGCTAAGGATCGGGCTTTGGCCTGCCGCGCCGCGCGGTTGAACGCCCATCTGATCGCCGCCGATCTTGCGGCGCTCGGCATCAATGTCGATTGCGCGCCGCTGATCGACGTGCCGACGCTTGGCTCGCACGACATCATCGGCGATAGGGCTTTCGCCCCCGATCCGGTTTTGGTCGGCGAATTGGGGCGGGCGGTGCATGACGGGTTGCTGGATGGCGGCGTCATGCCGGTGGTCAAGCATATTCCCGGCCATGGCCGGGCCGTGGTGGACAGTCATCTCGATTTGCCGGTGGTCGATGCGGACATGGAAACCCTTGTGGGGTGGGATTTCCCGCCATTTCGCGTCCTGGCGGACGCCCCTTGGGCGATGACCGCGCATATCATCTACCGGGCGATCGACCTTGAGCATCCCGCCACCATTTCGCCGCGCGTGATCGGTGATGTTATCCGAGGGGTGATCGGCTGCCGGTCGTTCCTGTTGTCCGACGATCTGTCGATGAAGGCGTTGTCGGGCGATTTCGCCCAGCGCACGCACGCATCGCTGGCGGCGGGTTGCGACGCGGTTCTGCATTGCAATGGCGATATGGCCGAGATGGAAGCGGTGGCCGGGGCGCTTCGCCCGCTGTCCGATGCAGCGCGGGAACGATTGGACCGCGCCTTGTCGATGCCGCGCGCGACGTCCCTGCCGGACGGGGCGCAAGAATGCCTCGATCGCTGGTTGGCGGGGGTGATTTCATGATCGCGCCCGATCTCGCGGCGGCTTTCTACAAGATTTCGGTTTGGGCGCTTCCGCTGGTGCTGGCGATCACCCTGCACGAGGCGGCTCATGCGCTGGTGGCGCGGCGTCTGGGCGATGATACGGCCCAGCGTCTGGGGCGCGTATCGCTCAATCCCCTGCGTCATGTCGATCCTTTCGGCACTGTGCTGTTGCCGGGAATCCTGTTGCTTACGGGCAGCCCTTTTCTGTTCGGCTGGGCCAAGCCGGTTCCGATCAATCTTTGGCGCATGCACAACCCTCGCCGTGACATGGTGCTGGTGGCGCTGGCTGGGCCTGGAATCAATCTCCTCTTGGCGCTGCTGTCGGCGCTGTTGCTGCATCTTACCCTTTTCCTGCCGTCGGGCATGGCCGGCTGGGCCGAGGCCAATCTGGCCAACTCGGTCCTGATCAACGTCATCCTGGCGGTATTCAACATGATTCCGCTGCCGCCTTTGGATGGTGGGCGCGTCGCGGTGGGGGTGCTGCCCCAGGCCCTGGCCTTGCCGCTGGCGCGGATGGAACGCTACGGGATGGTGATCCTCCTTGGCGCGCTGCTGGTGCTGCCGGTGCTGGGAATCAATCTGTTCCAATCGGTGCTGTGGACGCCGATCCGCAGCCTGGCCATGGCGATCTACGCTCTGGCGGGGGTGATCTGACGGAATCCCGGCAATGGAAGGCGGGGGGGACCAGCCCAGCCTGTTCGGCGATTCGTTCGAGGACCCGCCCCCCCGGCGTCTGGTGATCGATATCGCCGGTTTCGAGGGGCCGCTGGATCTGCTTTTGTCCCTGGCCCGCGACCAGAAGGTCGATCTGTCGCGGCTGTCGATTCTGGAACTGGCCGAACAATATCTGGCTTTCATCGCCCGGCTGGACCGCTCCCAGCTTGAGGAAGCCGCCGATTATCTGGTGATGGCGGCCTGGCTCGCCTATCTCAAATCGCGTCTTCTGCTGCCGCAAAACCCGCCGGACGACGAGCCGTCGGGCGCGGAAATGGCGGCGGCTCTGGCCTTTCAGCTGCGCCGTCTGGAAGCCATGCGCGCCCTAGGCGGGCAATTGGCGGCGCGGCCCCGTCTTTACCGCGATGTCTGGTCCCGAGGTGCGCCCGAGGAATTCGGCGTGGCGGAAAGACCGGTCTGGGATGTTTCGTTGTTCACCTTGCTGAAAAGCTATGGCGCAATCGCCGCGCGCCGGTCCGCCACTGCGCTCGACATCGAGATATCCGATCTTTATTCCGTCGATGCGGCGATCGCGCGGTTGCGGGCGATGCTGGGCGATATTCCCGATTGGGCGGATCTTCAATCCTTTTTGCCGGCGGAGCTGCACGGGCTGCATCTGCGTTCGGCCATGTCGGCGCATTTCGTCGCCGCGTTGGAACTATGCCGCCAGGGCCGGCTGGAAATCCATCAGGAGGCGGCGTTCGCGCCGCTTTGGATGCGATCCCGCGAGGGGAGGGACGAATGACCGAAGGCGAGCGTCTGATCGAAGCGGTGCTGTTCGCCAGCGCCGAGCCTCTACCCCAAGAAGTTCTGGCCGGTTATCTGCCCGATGGCGTCGCCCTGGAGCCAATCCTGGATTCCTTGTCCGCCTTCTATGCGGGGCGCGGCGTGGTCCTGGTCCGCCGCGGCGGGAGCTGGGCCTTTCGCACCGCGCCCGATCTGGCCGGTCCGCTTGAGGCGCAGGAACGGATGGTTTCACGCAAATTGTCGCGTGCGGCGATCGAAACATTGGCCATCATTGCCTATCACCAGCCCTGCACGCGCGCGGAAATCGAGGATATCCGGGGTGTGGCCCTGTCCAAAGGCACGCTGGATGTTCTGTTCGAGGCGGGCTGGATCCGCCCGCGCGGGCGCAAACAGACGCCAGGCCGGCCGATGTTGTGGCGGACCACCGAGGCCTTCCTCGACCATTTCGGCCTGTCCGGTCTCGACGATCTGCCGGGGACCGCCGAGCTGAAGGCGGCGGGGTTGCTCGATCTCAAGCCCGGCTTCTCATCCTATGCCGACCGCGCGGGAGAAGAAGACGCGCCGGTGGATGTGGATGACGCGGACCGGAAATCCTGACGTTCCGGCCGATCCTCGATTGGCGTCATCCTTCTTCGGCCATGGCGGGACGGGAAAGGGGGCGGACCGGGGCGGGTTCACGGATCGGCAGATGGAACAAGGCGGCCAGCAACGCCATGGCCATATCGGCATACCAGACCCATTGATAGGACCCAAAGCGGGTGACGGCCACGCCGCCCAGCCATGCGCCCAGAAAACCGCCGATCTGGTGGGTCAGGAAGGTAATGCCGAACAGGGTGGCTAGGTAACGCAGCCCGAACAGCTTGGCGACGATGGCTGCGGTGGGGGCGACGGTGCCGGTCCAGGTGAAGCCCATTCCCGCCGCGAACAGATAGAAATCCCACTCGCTTTTCGCGCTCAGCATGAACAGGGCGATCATGACCGCCCGCGCGGCGTAAAGAACGGTCAGGATATGCTTCATCTTGTAGAACGTCCCCAGCCAGGCGCTGAGCAGGCTGCCGATGATGTTGCAGAATCCGATCAGCCCCAGCGCAGCGCCCGCCACAGCCGCGCCATGCCCGCAGGATGCGATCTCGCCCGGCAGATGGGTCACCAGGAAAGCGATGTGGAAGCCGCAGGTGAAAAATCCGGCCTGAAGCAGCAGGTAGCCGGGATTGCGGATCGCCAGGCTCAAGGCGGCCTTCAGGCCAAGCCCTTCATGCGTGTCCGGCAGGGAAGCGTCTTTGGGGGGGATGGCATTCTGACGGGCGGTGATGCGGCCGATGCCCAATGCCGCCGGGATGACGGCCAGCGAGGTCAGCCCCATCATCGCCAGGGCACTGCCATACCCCCAGCTGGAGATGAAAAACTGGCATAAGGGCGCGAATAGGAACTGGCCGGCGGAACCGCAGGCATTGATGACGCCGCCGGACAGGTTTTTCAGCGAATCGGGCAAATAGCGGGCGATGGCGCTCAAGACGATGCCATAGCTGCCCGCCGCCGCCCCGGCCGGGGCGAGCAGGCCGAAGGTCGCCACCATCCATATCATGTCGTCGGCCCAGATCGCGCCGATGGTGCCGGCGGCCAGCAGAACCGTTCCCAGGATCAGCGAGGCGAGCGGGCTGTAGCGGTCGGACAGGATGCCGAAAACAGGCTGAAAGACGCCCCACATCAATTGACCGATGGCGAAGGCCATGCTGATTTCGACGATACCCAAACCCGTCGCATGCGCCATGGGGTGCAAGAACAGCCCGTTGGTCAGGCGCGATCCCATGGTGATCAGGATAACGACACCCGAAAGGGCGATCAAAATCCATGCGGTGCGGACGGAAAAAGCCGCCGGCGTGGCGGGCGGGGGAGACATGATCGGAAAATCCTTAATCTGGCCGTGCGGCGTTGCAGCTGAACAAGGTTGCGGCGCAGAAATGCCGGATATCGTCGAGCGGGGCGGTGGAGCGGCGTGTTTTGCTCATGATCAGCGCCCCTTGGATGGCGGCCCACAAACCGCGCGCAAGGGTGTCGGCGGGCAGGTCAGCGGGAATATCGCCTTGTTCCTGACCGTCGCGCAGCCAGCGTTCCAGCAGTTTTTCCAGATGGGTCATGCCGTCAGCCAGGATGGCGCGGATCGGATCGGACAAAGCCGCCATTTCCTGGGCCAGGGTGCCCAAAGGACAGCCGGCGGCGAAATCCGTTTTTTCCATGCGTGCGGCGATACCGTCGAGCAGCAGCGCCAGACGTTCGGGTGCGTGGGCATTTTCTTTCTGCAGACTGGCGGTCCAGCGGGCGAGGACGCGGTCCTGCTGGCGGCGGGCGACGGCCTCACCCAGGGACTCCTTGCTGGGAAAGAAATGGTAAAAGGAGCCCTTGGATAGCCCGGTCGCCCGCAAAATGTCCTCCACCCCGGTGCCTTGATAGGATTGGCGCAGGAACAGAAGTGCGGCGGCGTCGATCAGTTTGTCGCGGCTTGTCTCGTTCATGCCTCATCATTGGACCGATCGGTCTATAAAGTCAAACGGAATCTAAACCGATCGGTCTAGTTATGCCAAAACCGGAATAGGGGACGTTTCCATGCTTTTGACGCAGGGATGGGGACCGGATTTCTCCGTTCCCAATAGGTGTTTATGAGTGGAAGGTACGGTGTACGGATTAGTGGCTTCTCTGGTCGAAGCCGGTCCATTCCTTCGGACTTTTTAAAAACAGCATGGGTGCGATGATGAAAGCGGTTCGGTTTGTTGTTCTTGCCTGTGCGGTCCTGGGTTTGTCGGCCTGTGCGTCGTCTGACGCGAAGGTGCTCAGGATGTCGAATGTCTGGCATACGAGCTGCGGCGCGGGCAGCGGCATGGTCGTCGTCAGCGCGCCGACCTTGCGTGAATTCCACGAAGCGGTCGAAAAAACGCCAGAATGCTCCAATGGTTACAAGGCCGAGGCCCCGACCCGGTAACCTGTTTGCGAAACGCCGTTTCCTGAATAAGGAGACGGCGTTTTCGCATCGATGACGACGGATTTCGCCGGATCAGCGGCAGGATGCGGCGTCGATCGCGTATTTCTTCATCTTTTCATAGATCGTGCTGCGGGAAATATTGAGGCCTTTGCAAGCCTTGGAAACATTTCCGCCGCTTGAGGCCAGCGCTTCGACGATTTTGCTGCGCTCGGCGCACATTTTCGCCGTGTGCAACGTTTCCGGCGCATTTATCCTCTCCAGTTCAGCTCCGTATACCCGGTCTAGAATGCTTTCAAAGCAATCTAATGTCAGTTGGCCGGACAGGCATATATTCGCAGCCCGTTCTAGGACATGTTCCAGTTCACGAACATTTCCAGGCCAGTCATGAAGACCAAACAGACGAATAGCCTCAAGGTCTATGCCGGTTATTCTTAATCCAAGGTTACGGTTTATCTTTCCGATAAGATGTTCAGTCAATTCCTCGATGTCTGATTTTCGTTCTCTTAGCGGCGGAATTTTGATGGGAACAATGTTGATCCGGTAGAACAGGTCTTCTCTGAACAAACCGCGCTCAACCAGTTCTAAAAGATTCTGGTTCGTTATGAAAATCATGCGGACATCGATGCCGATCGTCTTGCCGCCGCCGACCCGCTCGATCTCGCGTTCCTGCAATACCCGCAGCAATTTTGGCTGCATTTGGAGGGGAAGCAGGTGAATCTCGTCCAGTACCAGCGTCCCCTTGTTCGCCAGCTCAAATTTTCCAGCGCTCCCGCCACGCCGCGCGCCGGTGAATGCGCCTTCGACATAGCCGAACAGTTCCGATTCGAACAGATCGGCTGGAATCGCCGCGCAATTGATCGTGACCAGGGGTTGGTGGCTGCGTGGGCTCAGCGAATGAATGGCATGGGCGAACAGTTCCTTTCCGGTTCCGGTTTCGCCACGGATCAAAATAGTCGATTTGGTCTGCGATACTTTATAGAGGGATTGCTTGATTGCAGTCATCGGCGGCGAGGTCCCGATGATGTTCTCTATTGAATATTTAGATCCGCGCAGTTTCTTCAAGTCCGTTTTATACTGCTGAAGTTCTTGAGTAATATTGTCAAGAATATATACTGATTTTTGCGTGGTTAGTACTTCAGTTGAAAAAAGAATGATGCAAACAACGGCCTTTATGGCGCCGTTTTCATGAACTGGTAAACGATCGATGATGACGTATTCGCCATTCTTCATGAGAAATGGGACGCCAAGCTCTTTTTTCCCAGTTCTGGCGACGATATGCATGCGGCTTCGGGGGATGACGTCGTAACAATAGGCGCCTTCGGCCTCGTCGCGGGAAAGTCCAATTATCTTGGCGTAGTCCTCGCTAATGTGGAGGATGATTCCGTTTTCGTCGGTGACAAGAGTGACAACTTCTTCGAGGAATTGCCTCATAATATAGGGCAATGCCATTTTTGTATAAGATAATGAACTATTGGCCATGATGACTGCCATTCTTATGCAATTATAAAAAATATTAAATTATTAATAAGTAAATTTTGTGATTTCCTGGTGTTTGTGGATAACGTTGAGGAGATCATTTTCTCCTGCCCGATCCGATTGGAACAATTTTGATCCATTGGACCTTTCGGAATCAAGCAAGCCGTGATCCTGTCTTTTTTATAAAACATCGCGATTTTGCCGATTGTCCTGGGAACCGGACGCCTTTGCTCAAACTGTCCGCCGATCCGGACGCCTCATCTGGACAGTCCGGTCTGATAGAAATTAATTTCTCCGCCGAATCAGCATAACCCCATGATTTTTTTGTTTTTTTACTTGATCCGCCACGCGGGAAACCCCGTGGCATATCGATTGCTATTCAGAGACTGAGAAAAAGATGGGGCACTAGGCTTGGGGCGTAGGGTCGGCACTCACCATAAGATAAGAGAGAATATTTATATGATAGCGGGGAAATAAAAATGAGCAATGCAATCTATATAAATAAAGAATCTAGAGGCGATCGAAGTGGATTTGTTGATAAGTTTACGGAATGGAGTCTGAATTGGGTCCCGGACTCCATGGTGTTTGTCTGTTTTCTGACGATGATTGTCTATGTTCTTGGCTTGACCATGACGAACCATGGTCCCCTGGAACTGATCGACGATTATGCCAAAGGGTTCTGGGTCCTGCTGACTTTCGCCATGCAACTGACGGTGATGATGATCACCGGCTTCGTGGTGGCCGATTCGAAGATCGTGAAAAAAGGTTTGATCAAGCTGATCGAGCTTCCCTCCACGGCCCGCTCGACCTTTCTGATGTTCTGTCTGATCGTCGGGGCCGTCAGTTGGCTGCATTGGGCCGTAGGATTGATGGTCGCCATCGTCATGGGCAAGGAGGTGGCGGTCCGCCGCCGTGGATTGGGCATCCACTACCCCATACTGGTCGCGGCTTCCTACTGCATGATGTTGCTGATGGCGAACGGACCGTCGCAATCGGCCCCCTTGCTGGCGGCGACGCCGGGCAATTTCCTTGAAAAGACCATCGGCGGCCTGATCCCGCTGACGCAGACGGCCCTGTCGCCTTTCCTGCTGACCCTGGTCGTTTTCGAACTGATCACGGTTCCCCTTCTTCTGATGATGATGATGCCGAAGAAGGACAAGGTCGTCGAAATCAGCGACGAGGCCTATCGGGAATTCACACAGGCCGGAGCGGCCGCGGAAGGGTCCGCAGCCAATCTGCGGCCGGCCGAACGGTGGGAACGCTCGCGCATCCTGCTGCGGATCATCGGTATCGGCATCCTGCTCTGGGTCGGCCGGTTCCTAATCCAGAACGGGGTCGGCAAGCTCGATCTCAACGTCATCAACTTTACCTTCTTCGGCCTTGGAATGGTGTTCCACGGCTCGGCCCACAGCTTCATCGCCTCGGTCAAGCAAGGGGTGAGCACGACGTTCGGCGTCATCATCCAGTTTCCGCTCTATGCGGGCATCTTCGGGATCATCACCCATTCCGGACTGGCGAGCATCATCACCCACTGGTTCCTGTCGATCTCGACGTCCGGCAGCTATTCCTGGATCGTTATGATTTACACCGTGATCATGGATTTCTTCGTGCCATCGGGCGGATCGAAATTCGTCATCGAGGCCCCCTACATCATTCCGGCGGGCCAGCAATTGGGTGTTCCAGTGTCGCATATCGTCAACGCCTATAGCACTGGCGGACAATTGGCGAATGCGATTCAGCCTTTCTGGGCGTTGCCCTATCTGGCCGCATACAAAATCCGCTTCCAGGACATCCTGCCCTACACCTTCACGGTATTCATATATGCGGTGGTCATCGGAAGCGTCGCTTTCATCCTCTTTCCACACGGTCTCTGAACAGGCCTGAACGTCCAAGACAAGAGCGATCCTCGGGTTTTAAGCGGGCAATGACGGCGGCGACGGGATCGAATCCCGCGCTGGATACCCCGATCTTGCCCGCGCCGCCCGAGCCTTGCCCAAAACCATACGAAATGGAGACATGACAATGAGAGCAGCCATCATGGGAGCAGGCTCCCTGGGAACGATCATCGGCGCCTTGATGACCAGAGGAGGCAAATCCGTCGATCTGTTCGATAGCTTTAAGGAAAATGTCGACGCCCTTAACCGAAATGGCGCGACCGTCACCGGATCGATGGAGCTGACGGTTCCGGTCAAGGCTTATAGCCCGGACCTGATGACCGGGTTCTACGATCTTGTGTTCCTGCTGACCAAACAGACCACCAATATAGAGGTTCTTACCGCTCTGCTGCCGCATCTGCATGCCGACAGCGTCGTGTGCACCCTGCAGAACGGCATTCCCGAACTTTCCGTGGCGGCGATCGTCGGCGAAGGGCGCACCGTCGGCGGTGCGGTCGGTTTCGGCGCTACCTGGCTCAAGCCGGGTGTATCGGCGCTGACCTCGACCGAGGAGGCTTTGAGGAAGTTCGCCTTTGAAATCGGTGAGATCGACGGTGTCGTCCGGCCTCGTCTCCAGACGGTCAAGGATTATCTGGAATGCGTGGGCACGACCGATATCCGCACTAATCTCATGGGAATCAGATTCACCAAGGTGTTGATGAACGCGACCTTCAGTGGCATGTCGGCAGCGCTCGGCTGCACCTTCGGCGACGTTTTAAACGATCCCAAGGCCATGACTTGCCTCGCTTTCGTCGCGGATGAATGCATCAAGGTGGCCCATGCGTCAGGGGTCGATCTGGTCTTGATGCAAGGCGAGAATCTGGAGCATCTCGAACTTGGCGGCCCTGCCGACATTCCCACGAAAATGCCGCTTTACCGCAAGATCTGGGGACAGCATGTCAAGCTGAAGGCCAGCATGCTGCAGGATCTCGAAAAAGGCCGCGATTGCGAGATCGATTTCATCAACGGCGTCATCTGCTTCAATGGCAGGCAAAAAGGAATCGGGACTCCTTTCAACGACAAGATCGTCGAGCTCGTCAAGGAAGCCCAAACGCGGCGCGGCGTAAACGATTTTAGTTATCTCAGCCGGTTCGACATTCTTCTCGAAAAACACGCCGGTTCTGTCCGGGCGTTCTGAACGTTGTTTTTCTTAAAAGAACAGGCGGACGTTTCCGCCTGTTCTCATCGTCTATCAGAAGGAAAATCATCATGACGAAAACCATCATCACCGTGGCGACGACGGGAGCCTGGCCGACCCGGGAAAACAACCCGAACCTTCCACTAACGCCGAAGGAAATCGCCGAGGATGTCTATGAATGCTGGCAGGCCGGTGCGGCAATCGCCCATCTGCATATGCGTGACGATCAAGGCAAGGGAACCATGGATGTCGCGAAATTCCGCGAAACCGTCGGTCTTATTCGCTCGAAATGCGACATCGTTTTGAACCTGACGACCTCGGGCGATCTGAACGCGACCGACGAAACCCGCATGGCGCATCTGATCGAGCTTAAGCCGGAGTTGGCCTCGTTCGATGCCGGATCGATGAACTGGATGCATACAGGCCTGTTCATCAACCATCCTTTGTTTCTGGAAAAGCTGGGGCAGACCATGATCGAAAACGGGGTAAAACCCGAGATCGAAGTCTTCGATGCCGGTATGCTTTATAACGCCCTTTACTACATGAAGAAGGGAGTAATTCAGGCTCCGCCTCATTTCCAGTTTGTACTGGGAGCAGCCGGCGGCACCGCCGCGACCGTCGAAAATCTGGTCTATCTGAAAGGGCTGCTGCCCGCAGGAGCCAGCTGGTCCGCCCTGGGTATTGGCGCGGGCCATCTGCCGATCCAGTATGCCGCCATCGCTCTTGGTGGACATATCCGCGTCGGCATGGAAGACAACGTCTTCTACGCCAAGAACCGTTTGGCTAAATCCAATGCCGAGTTTGTCGCCCGCGCCGCCCGTCTGATCGCGGAAGCGAACGGCGATGTCGCCAAGCCTGACGATGCCCGCAGCATTCTGGGCCTTAAGAACGCCGTCGCGATGTAACGGGTTTTGCACAAGACCCGTATGCACCATTCGAAGCGGCCAGCGCCATGCGTGCTGGCCGCTTTTTTCTCGGGACCGAACCTGTCCATGCCCCTTTGACTACAATGCGTCCCATGGGACAGGAGGTTTCCTGTCCGGATGGGCTTCGTAATCCACAAAGCGTCCCGACGAAAGCGGGCGGATTGTTCATCTATCTTTCGGAAACAGCCGACGAGCGGAGGAGGGGCGCTGCAGAAACGGCAGATGGGCGTCACTGCGAGGCTGTTCCTGTCCCGTCTTGGGTGTTCGATAAAGATCGGAATCGAGACCGGGCCTCTCTTTACCCTCACGAGGGGGCTTCCCATATGTGGGGCGGAGAACGACCGGATCTATAGTCATTCCCTTGATCTGCGCGAGGATTGTCTTCTCCGTCAGCAATAACCTTTCGTCGCCATGCCCGACGGCAGATGGCGGTTTCAAGAGGATGCCGGGATCAATGGAAATGGTGATGGATGTCGTGTTGCATGCAGGCCGCAACACGATCGAGCTGTGCCTATTCGTTCTGCTGCCTGTGATGGTGTTCATGCTGGCGATCATGCGGCTCCTGGAATCCTGGGGGGTGCTGGATTTCATCGTCGATCGGCTGGCTCCGGTCCTGCGTCCGATGGGGTTGACCGGCCTGGGTGTGTTCGCCGCCTTGCAGATCACATTCGTCAGTTTCGCGGCGCCGGTGGCGACGCTGGCTCTGATGGAAAGCCGGGGTACTTCGAACCGGCATCTGGCCGCCACGCTCGCCATGGTTTTTGCCATGGCCCAGGCCAATGTCGTGTTCCCGATGCTGTCCATGGAACTGCATCTGATCCCTGTTCTGCTTTGGTCGCTGGTCGGCGGGTTGGCGGCGGCGGCTGTGACCTATTGGGGATTCGGCAGGAACTTGTCATCGGCTGAGCGGTTGGAGGAAGAAGACGACCGCCCGAACCGCAGCAAACCGGCCGAAGGCCCCAAAGGCAATCTGGATGCGGTCAATCAGGCGGGGGCGGATGCGTTCCGAATCAGCGTCGGCGCGATTCCGATGCTTTTGATATCGATGGTCGTGGTGGCTTTGCTTCAGCGCCTGGGAGCCATCGACTGGATCACGCATGTCGTCTCGCCATTCCTGGCCGTCTTTTCCATCGACCAGGCCTATGTCCTGCCCACGATCACCAAATATCTTGCCGGCGGTACCGCCATGATGGGGATCGCCGACGAAATGCTGCGCCAGGGGGCGATTACCGGCACGCTGCTCAATCAAGGCGCCGGGTTTCTGACCCATCCCCTTGACGTGCCGGGGGTCGCGGTCCTGATCTCCGCCGGCCGCCGTGTAACGGCTGTCTGGCGTCATGCGGCGGCTGGCGCCGTGGTCGGGATCATCATCAGAACCATCGGCAATGCTTGGCTGTGGTGACGAAGGCGTAGCCGTCGACATCCCCCAATGTGGCCAGGCGGTTTTAACCGGAGGCGGGGACATAACTTTCCACCCAGCGTCGCCGCCGGCCCGTCAGGGCTGGGGCATGGCGTTCCGCTGTTCGGCCCAGCGGCGGAACTCCTGCGGCGGCAATGGCCGGGATATGGCATAGCCTTGGCCGACATCGCAACCTTGTTCGCGCAGCCAGGCCATGACGGAATCGGACTCGATTCCTTCGGCGGTGACCCGGTATCCCAGATCGTGGGCAAGATCGATCGTGGAACGGACGATGCGCTGATCTTTGGCATTTTCGTCGAGATGGCGGACGAAAATCTGGTCGATTTTGACCATGGTGGCGGGGATGTATTTCAGATAGGACAGGGCGCTTTGTCCGGTGCCGAAATCATCGATTTCGATGGCGACGCCCATTTCCCGGATGGCGTGAAGCTGCCGGGTCGCGTTGAACTGAGCCGGCATCAAAGCGCTTTCCGTGATTTCGATGTCGATCGAGTCCGGCTGCAGGTGATGGCGCGTGAGAAGGGCAGCGAGCTGTTCATGAAATTTCCCGCTTTCGAGATCCCGGGCCGAGATATTGACGGAAATGGGTAGGGCGAACCCGCTTTCTCTCCAGGCGGCTATCTGGCGGAAGGCGGAGTTCAGGACCCATTCGGTCACAGGCCGCATCAGAGCGGTCTGTTCGATGAGGGGAATAATCTCGCCGGGAGAAATGGCGCCCAAGGTTGGGTGGTTCCAACGCAGCAAGGCTTCGGCACCGTAGCAGCGCCCGTTGCGGAGACAGATTTTCGGCTGGAAATGCAGATGGAATTGGCCGGTTCCTTCGAGCGCCAAGGGAACGTCGGTCAAAAGCCGGAAGGCGTGTTGCCGCCGCTGATCCGATTCGGCGAGATAGCTGGTCCAGGAGCGCCGCTGTTCCTGGGCCTGCTGGGTGACGCTGGTGACGGCGCGCAGAAGGTTCTCGCCGTTATCGCCGTCGCCGGGACAGTAGGCGATTCCGACACTGGTGGTGGCGCGAATCGGGATGCCGTGGCAAGACAGCGGATCACGCAGATCGTCCGCCAGTTTTTCCGCAAGGTTCTCGACCTCGTCTCGGTTCTGGGAGGACAGGATGAAGCAGAAGCGGCAGTTGGAGATATGATAGAGCTTGACCCGTTCGGGCACGATCTGGCGGATGCGCTTGGCCGCCGCGACCTCGAAGGCATCCGCATAGGCATAACCCAATGCCCGGGCAAGATCGTCATATTCCCGGGGCAGCGCGCAATCGATCATGAGGGCGGCGGCATGCTGTTCTTGTCCGCGGAATTCGGCGATGAAGGCATCGACGTCGTCGATGAATCGGAACCGGTTGGAAAGGCTGGTCACCGGCGATAGATAGCCGACCTGCTGGCGGGCTTCGATATGCGCCATGACCAGTTCTGACAAATCTTTCAGCGTCTGTCTTTCATCCGGCGTCAAGGTAAGGTGGGGCATACGATCCAGGACGCATACCGTGCCGAGGGTATGGCCGTCGCGTGTGCGCAGCGGCGCACCGGCATAGAAACGGATGCCGTTTTCCTGCGCGACCAGTGGATTGAGCAAAAATCTGGGATCGCGCGTGGCGTCTTCGATCACCAATATGTTTTTGCTTTCCAGGGCGTGGGCGCAAAAGGAGTGTTCACGCGGGACGGCGTGGGTGGTGACGCCGATCCGGGCTTTGGACCATTGGCGGTCCTTGTCGACAAGGGAAACCAGGGCGATCGGGACATTGAGCAATTTGACGGCAAGCTGCACGATGTGGTCGAAGAACGGTTCCGGGGGCGTATCCAGCAGTTCAAACCGGTGCAGCGCTTCGATCCGCTCTGTTTCATCGGCGGGGATCGGATAATCGCCCCGGGGTTTCATGGCGGATGATGTGTCCATTCGTTCCTCTCGGCGTCAGGGGCGGACCCCGCCTTGTAAAACGGTGGAACACACCCCAAGGGTGGCGGCGCCAATCCCAGGCTGTTCTCGCGCCGGGGACGCGGTAATAACTTTAAACCGATCGTCGCTCTATTCTAGTCATCCCGATGGACCGGAATCTGCAGCAAAATCAATTTTCCCGGCTGGAATGGATCGGGCGGGAGGCCCCCTGGCGGTAAAGAGAGGTTAAATCCGCTCCGGCATGGGGCCCGAGTGACGAGGATCGCGCCGCGGCTATGGACGCCAGGAGCCCGAGACGGTACTTTCCCTTTCGTTCCCGTCACCACTGACCACGGAGAAATCCGTTGACCGCTCTTGCTAAAATCCTGCTGCTCGGTTCCGGCGAATTGGGCCGCGAGTTCGTTATTTCCGCCAAACGCCTGGGCGCGCATGTGGTGGCGTGCGATTCTTATGCCGGTGCGCCCGCGATGCAGGTCGCGGACGAAGCGGACGTCTTCTCCATGCTGGACGGCGCCGCGCTGGCAGCCGCCATCGACCGGCATCGTCCCGATTATATCGTGCCCGAGATCGAGGCGATTCGGACCGAGGTGCTGAAGGATTACGAGGACAAGGGGGTCACCGTCGCGCCATCGGCGCGGGCGACGATGATGACGATGAATCGCGATCGTATCCGCGATCTGGCCGCGTCGGAGCTGGGATTGACCACATCCCGCTACCGCTATGCCGAGACGCGCGAAGAAATACGCGATGCCGTGGCGGAGGTGGGCGTTCCTTGCGTGGTCAAGCCGGTGATGTCCTCTTCCGGCAAGGGTCAAAGCGTCGTGAAAAGCGTCGATGCCGTTGACGAGGCGTGGGATTACGCGGTGACGGGGATGCGGGGGGACCGCCAGCGCGTCATCGTCGAGGCTTTCGTGGATTTCGATTACGAAATCACGCTGCTGACCGTGCGCACCCTGGATGGCGTAGTGTTCTGCGACCCCATCGGCCATCGCCAGGAGCGGGGCGATTACCAGGAAAGCTGGCAGCCGACGCCGATGACGGCGCAAGCGGTGGCAGAAGCCAAACGCATGGCCAAGGCGGTGGTCGATAATCTGGGCGGGTATGGGT
>Ga0265295_1004513_pt1 | contig 18649 bp, 19 predicted proteins | sample Munlansysbiofilm_FD_192503 | JGI IMG/M metagenome (GOLD analysis project Ga0265295, IMG submission 192503) | Leachate microbial communities from a municipal landfill in Southern Ontario, Canada - Methane capture system biofilm | ecosystem: Engineered > Solid waste > Landfill > Unclassified ...
CAGGTCGGATAATATCTGCAATTGCCCGGTGTCATTCGTGAGATATACTGATAGGCTTTGATAGGCTGTAGAAAAAACTTTTTTGTCATATGTATATTATACAATATGTTGCCAAAAGAGAGGTTTTGCCGCTATATTATTCTTTCCATAAAAAAATCAATTTTTCTTTATTTACAAAAATTGCGCTGCACGACGAGCTTTGATTGTTAAAGATAAATTGGTTGTTATGTTCCTTGTTTGAATTGTCTAGCAATTATCTTCTTGGAAATAATAATTCTTGTATGTTCGGCTTCGGCAATTCGAGTGCCATTTAGTTTTGCTCTAATGAAAAAAACCAATTTTTTCTTCTCTTCTTCGATTATTTTTGATCGAATAGAGATTCTGTCACCTTTTGTTGCCATCCCGGTATGTTTGATGTCAATACTTTGACCTACGGTAATAAAATTGTCGTCTATAGCATTTAAAGCTAGTTTGGCTGAAACAATTTCCATCCATTTTACTAAAATATAAGTTCCAAGCAAATTGGGAAGATCAGCACTTATATAAGATATGCAATCATTGTCGTTTACAGTAAATATTTCAGTTAATTCTTGCTCCATAAGTTTCCTTTTGAAATGTAACATTAATATGACAAATTAAAAAGCTGTGCGGTTTTTTTGATTGGCCTCCTTTGATTTCTTATTGATGTAATTAGCAAATCATCATATATTTTACCAATATTATATCTGATTATTAATAAAATTTTATCGTCAAATGTTACAGCTAATAAGTCAATCATTGCACTATTTCATTCTGCCTTTAGTATTGCCGGCAATAAAATCTTAGTACAAATTTGTGTTAAACGTCAAGAGAGATGGCAGTAGTTGCAACTGTAAAGCTTTGCGATAATGAACTCTGGACCCCCGCCTTCGCGAGGATGACAAAATGTTCGCGGTTATGGCTTTGTATAAAAGTTGTAGTACATAACATACAATATCAAAGCTATATAGATTTCTTTTTATAATAAATATAAGATAATTATTTGACATTTTACTATTCGGTTATCTCCTGTAATACATTTTCAAAGTCATTTTGAGCTTTATTTAGTACTCTAGTGGCCTCTTCATCTTTGACAATTGCACTACTTAGCCAATTATATACCGATGGGAATGCTACAACGATTTTGTTCTCTTTTTTCTTTTTGTACACCATGGTTGTGCACGGTGCAAAAGCTGATGCCTCTGGTCTTGTTTTTACTACATTGTATATTACTTCAAGTTTGCATATTGAATATGTATCATAAAAATCATACGGATTTTTTAGTTTTTTATCTTTTGCTAATTCGTCTGTGACATTCATATATGCTGGCATAACAAAACCTTTTGGCTCAAATCCAGACTCCAAACTCATCTCAAATTGCTCTTTTAGTTCTGCTGGTTTACCATTTTGTGTTGTTGCTTTATAGCTAGTAACCAATGGTTTGTCTGCTTTTATGCTCTCTTGGCTATATCGCTGTGTGGCATTTGGAGCAAGTTTTTTTACAGCACTCACCAAATCTTTTTCTATCAATTTTAATTTAGCATCTTTTATACCAGTGATTTTGCTCTGTGCATCACTAGTTAGAGTTGCTATATGGATACTATTTGCATTGTTGGCTTGATAGACTCCTATGCTCATCGGGGTAAATAATCCCATGTTTGGATATTTGCTTATAAGTTCTGGTGATAGTTTGGTGTGAAATGCTGTTATTAGATTGAAACTTTTAAAGTCGCTTTTTCCAAATTGCTTGGTAAACGGTCTATTCATTTCGCTATTTACTCCAATAGTAAAACCACTTGATTTCAAGCCCTCTTCAATGGTTTCAGCTGTAATTTTGCCATCACTATTTTCTATATCAAATATACGAATATCGCCTTGTGCGTATAATGATGCACTTAGTATAACGCTTAATAATATTTTTTTCATTTTTATCCTTTAATTTTTTTATGGATTGATATTAATCCAGCCGTCTTTTGTTCTCTCAATAATCTCTGCAATGCCAGCAGTCACTATCTCAACATCATCAATCAGCTCTTTTTTATCAATTTTTTTAGTAGTCATTGTGTTTCCACAAGCTACAAACTCAACACCGTATTGCTTTAAGGCATCTACCCTGAGGGCTGTTTTTTTCTCTTTGGCAAGAAGCACCTTTATGCCATCATAGTATGCAACTATTCTCATGTGTACTTTTTCTGGCCCATAAAATTTGAGTAGATTATTAGCTGTGCTTAGAGCATGGTCTATCTCTCTATCCCCACCTTTGTTTATCCCAAAAATTATCTCTCGCGGCTTATCAATTGATGGCAATTCTTTTGCAAATATTGTCTCGGCACTTAGATTTGATATTAAAATTAAGACCAAGAAGATTAATTTTCTCATTTTTTATCCTTTGGTTGCTTGTAGTCGTATATCCAATTTGAAATCTCATCAAGCTCTTTACTGTTCAGCTCATTTTTCATAGATTTCATAGTCTCAAAGCTGTTGATTACTTCTAGCAAACAGACACTTTTTTGTTTATCTGGGGAGATTAAATATGATTTTATGAACTCAGTTACTTCTGCTCTATGAAACTCCAAATCTCCTTTTGGCTCACCTATCATCTGCTTGAGCCTAAAGTTGAGTTGATTGATAGTGGGTGCTTTTAGGTTTAGCTTTTTATTTTTATGATTCATGAAATTATCCATCAATGACTCTGCTGGTACATAATACTCATGGCACGAGGCACACTTATTTTTGTAGATACTCTCACCATCTGCTAACACAAAAGTTGATAGAGCCAAGAATATAATATATCTTTTCATTTTATATCTTTCGTTAAAGATTTAAAATCCTCTATATTCCATGAGCTTGGGATTTTTTTAATAACTTTCCCACTCTTTATGAAGAAAAAAGTAGGAGTTACATCATAATCAAGCATACTAGGAACATTATCATTTCTAGAGTCTAGCTTTACTAGGATAAATCTATCTTCTAGCCATTTTCTCATATCCTTATTTTCAAACACTGCTCTATCCATCTTTTGACAATAGCCACAATGGCTTGATGTAATCTCAACCATTATTGGTTTTGCATTTTTCTTTTGCAGTTCCATAGCATCTTTATAGCTTGTCCAATCACTAGCAAAAATAGCTGATGTCAATACGAATAATGCGACTATATTTTTATTCATTTTCCCACTCCATTGTTCGATAGATTGACTCTATATTCTTTTTGTGAAGATCTTTGTAGAGCGAAATGTGACTATATTTTTCCATATCGCCACTATTTATGCATTCAAGAATGTCAATATTTTTACTTATACAACTAGATGTATGTTTTTGAATATCTTTTAGATATTGCAGTGTCATCTTGTGTGATTTATTCTTATACATCTTGCCATGTCCACCAATTATATATTGGTACCTATTGGAGTCTATCTCTTCTAGTGCTTTAATCCAATGATTTATATCACCATCCCTAATGGATAATATTCTGTCATTAAAAACCAAATCACCTGCAAAAAGTATACCCATAGCAGGAATTGCAACAGTTATGTCTCCAGTTGAGTGTGCTTTGTTTGGATTCACTTGAAGTTTTATTTCCAAACCATCTATTTGCATATCGGTGTTTTGATTGATGATTTTTGTTGGCTTAAATTCGTATGTGCCACTGTATGCCTCTGGGGACACCAATCTTTTCATCCTAGTGTCTCCAGTTATGGTAACGCTATCAAATGTAAACGAGCCAATAATATCTGCCCCGAGTTCTCTATAATAGCTATTTCCGAGCCAATGATCATCGTGAGCATGAGTGACAATAACATTTTTGATTGGTATATTTTTGATAGATTGGATAATATTAGTTGCCTCTTTGGCATATAGATATGTCGAGCCACTATCAATTACTATATAGCTTTTTCCTGTATCAACAAAGCAACTATTTACCATATTTCCATTATTGTGAGTGTTTATCTCTTCTGGTTTTCCAAAGAAACAATATATCTCTTTGGAAATTTTGATAGGTTTTAAGTTGTATTGCGAAGCTAGAAGTGAGCTAATAGAAAAAAGTAAAAAGGTTAAAATTCTCATATAAGCCACCAGTTTTAAAACATATAGTTTATTTCTGCTCTGAATTCATTATATGAATCTACATCCTTACCAGCGTTGCTGCCAAGAGTTCTTTTGTCAGCATCTACAAGAGCCATTCTAAATCTAGCGTCCATACATGGAGTGAGTTGTTTGACTACATCTACATGTATCACTTTACTATCTGCTTGTACTCCAGCTGTCTGTTTGGCATTATCAAAGTCTTGGATTGCATATCTGCCCATGACTTTTAGCCCATTTACAATTTTTGCTTTTCCGAAGTCATATGTTAGCTCTAACATGGTGGCATCAGTGTTGGCATACCAGTTTGTTTGAGCCATTGCTCTAGTGTATCCACCTGTTGGGAATACTCTCCATGGTGCAACTATATCTGCTTTATCAGCTACATGAGAATAACCAAGCTGAGCTTTGAATATTCCATCGCTTAGAGCTACTTTTGCCATGCTTACAGAGCCATCTAAGCTTTTTGGGTCTTTGTATCCAGATTTTGGTATTCCAGCTGGCACTGTTGCTAGTGAACCACCAAGCGATGCACCACCTATCGCTCCAGCACCATCATCAAATTGTTGCATATGTTTAGCACCAAAACCAAGTGAATATTTATCATTTAGTGGTAGCTTATAATTTGCCTCAGCAACTCCATAAGATAACAAATCAGGGACAGTTCCGTATGTTAAATCTAGTTTTAAATTCTTAATCGATTTATTTGAAGCCCAAAGTATGCCAAGTGCGCTATCATCAAGCCCAAGCGGATGAAGTCTGGCGTATGTCAGCCCTTTATGCATTCCATTGTCATCATTGTTGCCCCATGAGTCGCCAGCTGAATCTTTGAATGTCAAAAGATTATGAAAGCTTGTGTGGTCTCTTAGCTTTTGACGAGTTAAATATGCACCAGTTAGTGTGGTATCAGCTATGTCTTTGTTTACAACTGTTAGACCTTCAAATGCATTTGGTATCATTTTGGTATCATTTGACGCAGTTAGTGGGGTATCAACTAGTTGTCTACCAATCTTCACAGATGTTTTTGCAATGTCATATTGTAAGTACGCCTCTCCTAGAACGGCCATCGTCCATGAGTTGTTATTTTTTACATCATATCTGCTAAATGTATCCTTGCCTGATTTGACATATTTTACATCCGCATCATCTTCGTTAAACGAGGAAAATGGGCTGGTTGCTACATACAATCCTGTTGTTGCACTAAGCCCATACAGTGGAGCTGTTTTGTATATCAAGCTCCCGCCAACACCAAATACCTTATTGTCTCTGTTTGTGATATTATCTGGAGAGTCCCAGTCCCACATAAATGTATTCATTCTCATGCGACCATAAAACTCACCTTTTGTTAGAGCTCCTGTTAGATTGTTCGCTTTTTGTGGTAGCTTGTTATATACTAGCGTCATATTGCCATTCAGTGTTCTTTTCGCTTTTGGTTTTGATTTCTCTTGAGCTTTTTTATACTCTGGAGATGTTGGCTCTTTATCCGCATTTGCAAATGTCGCCAAACAACATACTGCTATCAGTGATAGCGTTAATTTTGAATTTTTCATCTTTCACTTCTTATCTTAACAAGACTTTTGTCCAGCTTTTGGACAACCGCATTCGTAATCAAGTAAAGTAACATTGCCTTTGTTACTAATATCTATGATTTTCTTTCTCTTGATGTAATCTCTTACTACATCATATACTGGTCTGATTTTTGACTTTTGTATATTTTTGCCTGCATTTTGTAGGTTTCCACCCCAAGATGAGACTTTATATATTTTGTTCAAATCAATAGGTTTGCCACCTATCATCAAATCACTAATTCTTTTACTACTGGGATTGCCAACCGAAATGTCATAAGTCACATTGCCAAGGCGACTCATATCCCCACCTTGTTGATAAAGTGGGTTGGCATTAAATACATTATCAGCTATATCTTCAAGCACAGTTGCAATCTGAGAACCTGGCATATCAAATGTATAGACATTTGGATATGTTATTCCGCACATCTCATATACATTTTCCATTAGGATATTTTCTCCTGCAAGCAGCGTTGTCCCCCATCTGTATCCTGGAGTGAATGATATATCACATTTCATCTCATCCATAATAGCATCATTGATAAGTTGATCAAATGTAGAGAAAAATGTATCTCTTTTATAAAGCATATTTTTAGTCTTACCAAGTACTTGACTAAACTCTTTATTGTATGGTGCGTATAATTTTGAGATAAGAGCATCTCCTGCTGGGTCAGCTGGTATGATGTTTGATGCTATTGGTATTAGTTTATACTCATAACCATGCACCTTGCCATCATGGGCATCAATATCTAATCTTCCTATGTACTTGCCATGGCTACCTGCAATGGCTATAACAGTTCCATTGACAATCATAGGCTCTGGAGATGGATCATGAGTATGCCCACTAAGTATGAAGTCTATACCTTTTACAGTTTTAGCGACCTCTTGATCCACACTAAAGCCATCATGAGATAGTAGCACTACACAATCAACCTTCTCTTCATCTCTTAACTTATTGACATATTTTTGCATAGTATCAAGTCTTAGACCAAAGCTCCACCCTTGAGTAAACTCTTTTGGGTTTGCTGTAGAAGTAAATGGAAAGGATTGTCCTAGTATTCCTATTTTTGCACCACCTATGTTTTTGATACTATACGGTTTGAATATAAGCTCTTCATACTCATCTGCAAATGGATCATCGCCTATCACATTTTGGGTTATGAACTCAGCATCAAGCATCTTTATTAGCTCTTTTACTCTAGTTTTTCCATATGTAAATTCCCAATGCCCAACCATGACATCAATGCCAAGATAGTTTTGAGCTTTTACGATAGCCTCGCCTTTGCTTTTCAATGCCACTCCAGTACCTTGCCAAGTATCTCCTGAGTCCAAAAGAAGTACATTTTCTTTGCCTCTTGATTTCTCAACATGGTTAATCAAGGTTTTCATATGAGAAATGCCACCCATTTTTCCAAACTTGTTAGCCAACGCTTCAAAATCTATATAAGTATCAAAGTAAGCATCCAAGCCACTTGGCTCTAACCCATAATATTTACTAAAGCTCTCTCCACACAAAAATCCTGGAGTTCCAGTAAGATTTGGAGCAGAAATCAGAGTAGATGGTTCTCTCCAGTACAACGGCTTGATATGAGCATGCATATCACAAATGTGCAGTATTGTTGCTTTACCAGTATCTTTGAAGCTATATAGATCATCAAGTGATATATTGGCGATTGATTTAGCCTCACTAGCATTGGCTAGATTGCCCAATGCTGTCCCACTAAGACCGAGTATAGCAACAATATGCATAAAATCTCTTCTTGTAATTTCCATGATTATTCCCTTATCTTTTTATACCAGGTATTGCAATGGTGTGACCATTTGATTTACTTGCAATATATACCTCAAGAGCATTCATCTCTTTGGAGCCAAGCGGTATCTTGGCTAGCAATGCATTATCCATACATTGTTGAAATCTTTTTTGTAATGTGGTTAGAGATGATTTTGTCATTCTGTATGCTGGCCATGTTGCAGCAGCTTTTACATCTTTTGCACCCAGATTTGGAAGCGGTTGAGTTCGTAAAATTGTACCAATCGCCTCTTTGCTATGACAGCTAAGACAACTAAGACCTCTACCACCTCTTTTTGTGTTAAACACAGCTTCTCCTAGAGCATACGTCTCTTTCATGTGAGGATTTGCTTTTGGGTTTACATTCATTGGCACACCATTTGCTAGAGATTTAACATATGTACTCATTTTGAACATATCTTCACTATCTAGCTTGTATGGTTTTTTGTTGTTATTGCTCATCAGTACTTGTAGGACTTGATCTAGCCCTACAACCATACCAAATTGCTTTTCATATCTAGGAAATGAGGCTATTGCTTTTGGTAAATCTTTGGTTTTCACCCCAAGTATTTTTGCCAAAGCATCTTTGCCACCACAGTTTTGCTCAAAAAGCTCTCCACCTTCTTCTCTCATCATCTCTGCAGGATTATTCTCTAGCAGTTCAGCATATATTGCTCTATCCTCGTCACTCATAGCAAATTGGCTATTTGCTGCAAAACCCATGGTTATCATTGCAGTAGCAACCAATGTTATCTTCAAAGAGTTTTTCATGACTTACCCTTGTGGATCTAGTTTTATACTTTTTTCGTTTGTTTCACCTTTGTTGTCTGTGAAAATAGCTTTTATCTCTGTTGAACCAGTTACTTTGTAGCAAATTGTAAAAACCGGATTTACAGATAATGACTCCCATATGTTCATACTAGTAAACTCTTTGCCGTTGGCTAAAAATTTAACACTATTTATGAAGTATGCTGGTACAAGTTGTCCGCTATCTTTGTCTTTTCTAAGTCCAGTTTCCATCGGATGCATAGCCATTAGACTGATTTGGACTATTTCGCCTTTTTTGAAATCTTTTGGTTTTATTTTTAATAAAGCTTTTATTGCCATTTTGTTTCCTTTTTTATTTAATTATTCTCAAATTTAGAGCAAAGCTCAAAATTAGGCCTTCAGCAGGCCGCTCACACAACCAAGATTGCTTTTGTAATTATTCTCAAATTTAATTTGGTTGGCATCAACCACATCCGCCGATAGTTACCTTTACATTTTGTGACGCACTCAAGAAAGTTCCATCGCTCATCTCTGCAATTGCTGTAACATCTTGACTTTTCCCTAATTTAATACGAGTAGCAAAATAGGCTTTTCCATTAGCAGGAGTTAAATGAATTGCAGCACATCTTGAGTTACCATTTTGCGTTGCAAAAAGATGTATCGTTTTGACATAATTTCCAGCGGTCATGGGAGAATCAACCTCTATTGTAACAGGAACAACAGCCCCATTTTCTGCAATCTCTGGAGCTTTTAGTGACACTTTTGATGACGGTGTAACACTTTTGCCACCAGTAAGCGCCTTGACTGCGTCAGCGTACGGGAATGGTGCAGCAGTATGTGTGGCAGCCAAACTAAGATTTGGAATAATAGTAGCAGTTGCTACCCCAGCTAAGCCAATATTTTTCATAAAATCTCTTCTTTTCATATTTGTCCTTTTATTATTTTTTAGCAATAACATAAGCTGTTAAATCGCATATCTCTTGCTCATTAAATAGCTTAGTTGTAAGATTTATAGTCATTCTAGTGTTTGAATTATCAACTCTTGGGTCAGCAATTTTTTGATATACAAACGCATTATTTCTTACTCCACTATCTACAAATGTACTTTTGTAATTTGTCAAATCTGGGCCAATATTTCCAGCACCAACAGCACCTTCAATGTTGTGACACGCAACGCAATTCCCATATTGCTTGACTTTGCCGTTTGATGAATATTTTCTTGAAACTCCGTCTGGCGGGTCGATTTTTGTCTCATCACCATTTAGTCCATGAAAAAAGTATTCCCCTCTTTTAATTGCAGCTGGGTCGTTTAGATTGCAGCTACTTGGCATTGTGTATGCCTGTGGCTGCGGCAGTAAATCTTTTTTGATTATCTCGCTAGCGTCAGGCGCCTCTATGATGCCACTATAATTAGCAGCTATCAAAGATGTCCCGACAAGCAATGTAGATAAAATAGATTTTCTCATTTTGCCTCTCCTCTTGTTGTTTATAGAGGTGAATTATAAGATAAAAGTGTAAAATAAATGTAAAATATAATATAATTAAACATTAGAATTACAAAAAATTATAAATGAGGTTTAAATTGCAAAAAATATTATTGTATACAAAAGAGAACAGGTATATTTTTTCATTTTTTATAATTTTTACCATTTTAGTACTTGCTACATATTGGTATTTTTTGAATAAAACTCAAGAGGAATATTTGACATCAAGCCTAGATAGTTATAGTTCAGTTTTGAATAGCAAACTCAAAAGCGAAGAGATGGATACCCTCTCAATCGCACTACTAATTTCCAAAAATCAAGCGATAAAAGACGCACTCATTTGCGAAGATGAAGAGAGCGGGTATGAAACTCTATCAAGTACTACAAAAATAGTTGAACAAAATACTGGCAGATACATAAAAGCCCAGATTATAACAGATGAAAAAAATATATTTGCCAGAAGCTGGGATAATATTTATGCTGGTATGCCTCTAGGTGACTATAGAGAAGATTTGGACTATTTTTTGACCAATAAAACACCAAGAGCCTCCATAGAAGTAGGGCGGAGAATAGGAATAAAAGCCACAGTTCCGATATACAACAACGACAAGCTAATAGGTTTTGTAGAGGTTATAGATTTTTTTGAGTCCTTAACACAATATTTTACAAATATGGGTATTGATTTGTATATACTCATGGATAATAGCTATCTTGATGTGGCAATTTTGATGCAAAATAATTTGATGATTGATGATATGGTGATATCCAACATTAATCATAATCCAAGTAGCATACAGCTATTGAAAAATGTTGATTTTAAGAAATTAAAATCAGAGAAGATCAAGAATATAGACGACAAATATCTCATATATAATACAATGAGAGATGGCAACCTGGAAAACATAGGTGGGTTTGTGATGGTTATCCCAAAAGAACATTTGGATTATTTCCAAAAATCAAATAGTGACATCTCATTTCTTTTGAATATAACAAAAAGTGGGCTATATAGTATATTAAAACAAAAAAACAATAGTGGAGGGTTTGATAAATCTATTGATGGAGCCTCTATGGTCGCACTTAGAGATATTGTGCCTGATGAAGATAGGTATATGTTTGATGAAGATGTGCAAGAAAAGCTAAAGTCATATTCAAAAGATGATTTGATAAAAATACTACTTGAAAAAAAATTAGTTAAAAGAATAGAAGGTGAAATCAGATGAAAATTCTATTGCTAGAAGATGAGTATATGCTAAGAGTTAGCATCAAGGAATACCTTGAGGATATTGGGTATCAAGTAGATGATTATAGCGATGGAGAGATAGCGTATGATGCTATATATTCAAGTACATATCCACTTCTAATCCTTGATGTTAATGTCCCAACCATGAACGGCTTTGATTTGCTAGAAAACATCAGAAGCGATGGCATGAAGATACCAACAATTTTTCTAACAGCACTAACGGGCATAGAAAATCTTAAAGAGGGCTACAAGAGAGGATGTTGCGACTATATGCGTAAGCCATTTGATTTAGAAGAGTTAGGCATACGAATAGAACAAGTTTTTTCTAATTTTTATAATGACAATATTGGAGAAATTATAATTTCTGATAATCTAAAATATTGTATGACTGCTGGTAAGTTGATGTATGGTGAAGATGAGATATTGCTTAGGAAAATGGAAAAACAAATTTTGGAGATATTGCTGAAATATAAAAACGCAATAGTAAGTCTTGCAACTATGCAAAGTGAGATATGGAGCGATTTCGTAGAGCCATCAGCTATTAGGGTTCAGATTAAAAACTTAAGGCAAAAAATGCCAAGAAATGTTATACAAAACAGAAGAGGCGAGGGGTATATAATTGAGAGATGATAAATACTCATTTAAAAATGCCATGATATATACGCTTTTACTGAGCTTGATTTTGTTAGCACCACTTTTATTGTATGTTACATATATGAAAAATCTACACACCGTGCAAAATGAACTCTTTTTAAAGGAAAAATCACTGCTAATTATAAAATCCATGGAGGACTATAATCAGAATAATAAATATTTTAACTATCCAAGATTCGAGAGATTTTCATCTGGACTATATGCCAAGAACCTAGACCCAATATTTACGCTAATAAAATCTGACATCAAACAGCTCTCAAAAGGATACAATGTAGTAGATGATAATGCATATTATATGATTGCACTGCCAAAAGATAAATATTTCAAGGCATCCTATCTTGTGTTATCCAATAACATTTCTTTTGCTGGTATATATAAAAACGCAGCACTGATACTGCTCTCAATTGCTTTATTGATATTTTCGCTCAGCTTATTTTTCCTAAATAGATTTTCAAAGCCGTTTAAAGAGCTTAATAACAAACTTGATGGCTTTATAAAAGATTCAATGCACGAGATAAATACCCCACTAAGTATTATAAATTTAAATATTGATTTATTTAATAGAAAAAACGAGCCAAACAAGTACCTTAGTAGAGTAAAAGCAGCAAGCAAAGTTCTCTCAGGAATATATAACGATATGGATTATCTAATTAAACATGATACGGTAGAGTTTAATGATGAACGGTTAAATTTATCATCATACTTGCTGGAGCGTATAGAATATTTTAGTGAAGTTGCCACTATGAAAAATATTACAATAGAGCATAAAATAGAGCCAAATATCATAATCTTTATGAATCAAAAACAGTTACAACTTCTAATTGATAATAGTATCTCAAATGCAATAAAATACTCTTATGAAAAGGGCATAGTAGAGATAATTCTCCAAAGAAGTAACAATAAAGCTATTCTTGCATTTAAAGACCATGGGGTCGGCATAAGCAATACCGAAAAAGTCTTCGAGAGATACTACAGGGAAAACGAACAAAAAAGTGGATTTGGTATAGGATTGAGTATAGTCTCTTCTATCATCAAAAAATACAAAATCGGTGTTAAAATAATATCTGGGCTCAAAAAAGGAAGCACATTCACCTATGATATAGATATTTATAGCGATGTTGAGTAAAATATTATAATTGTAATTGCAAATTTAATGATAGACCACTGTAATATCACTTCGTATAATTGGGTTTAGAGAATATAATCGTTATTTTATACATGATGATACTAGATATTTTATAGAATTTTATAGAGGTCCTTTGGGCGTAGGTGATGCTCCAGTCAATGACATTGCACCAAGGCAAAATAATCAGGAATACTTAGATTACTTACAGCTACTGATTGCATAAAGGACAGGCTGGCAGCGTATTATCATTGGGATGATTTACAAAGTTTAGAGCAGGCTTTGTGGGTAGCCGAACAAAATGAGTTTGACTTTGATTCTATAGAAAATGGTCTATAAATGAAGGCAATGTAAATAAGTTCGAAGAGTTTAAAAAGAGGTTATAGAAAAAGAACAAATGAGTCATACCTAATCAAATTTGGTATGACAAAATGCTTATGGTTTTGCATAAAATATTTTGCCGCCGGATATGACATACGAAGGTGACATATTGATACTGTGATATATGGTCGTACCGTATTTTTTACTGTAGTATTTTAAAAGCAGCTGCTGGAGCGTAGGCTCAATGGACGGCATAAACCAGCCATTATTGCTAAGAACTATCATATGTTTTGGTTCGCCCTTGTAGAGCTTTTCACTGGTAGCTTCATAGCAGATAGCATTTCTATAAGTAGTATCGCCTAGTTTATAATCAGCTATTTTGTTGCTGGCTACATAATCAAGCACCCCTTCTTTGTAAAAGATCCTATTGACAAGTTTTCCAAGCCACGAAGGCAGTGGATTTTGTTCGCCAAACGGAACGAGCACTACCTTATTGGCCACACTTACCTGGTTTTGATGAAATATATAAGTACTGTTCCTTGGCGTATTTTTGTCCCAGTAGAGTCCGCCTATGACCATATCTATATTTTGTGATTTTTCTTGAAGGATTTTCAAGAGTTCGGGTTCTAGATTGAGAAAGAGGGGAAATACGGATTCTGGAAATATGATGATCTTTTTATCGTTCTCTATAGCAGTCTCAATGGTGTCAAAGATCATTGCAAAGACCTCTTTTTGGTGATCTTGCTGCCATTTCATATCCATAGTAATATTCGTAGTGACTATTTGCATATCTGAAGGTATTGGATTGGGGACATTGGTCTCTTGATATGAAAATGCAAAAACTACAAGCCATAAATATCGCAACTTTTGTGTTATGTGAGCGATAGTAATTGACAAAAGAACTATAGCAAATTGCCATTTCGTGATGCCTATATAGCTTTCTACAAAAACAAGCTCCGGTTTGAACCAGTCAAATCCGAAAGGATGGATAAAACTCATGCTCCATAGAGCCAAAGCATGCAAAATAACTAGCGGAATTTTTGTTTTTCTAGATATATAGTTTGAAATCCACGCTAAGAGTAAAAATATAAGCCCAAAGCCGACTGTGACCAAAAAAGTGCCTATGGGCATTGCCCATGCCATGCCATAAAACCGAAAACTGAGCAGTATCCACCAAAACCATGCTAAAGATACAAAAAATCCACTCCAAAACCATGTCCGATTTGAGCTTCCTACAAGAAAGAATAGACCAAGAATACCTAGGGCAGTATTGAGTAATTTTAGTTCAATATTTATATGTGACAGATAAATAAACAGTGACATTGAAAATGCTATGATTAAGCCCTTTGCTATATCACCAATGGTAAAATAACTTCGAATATTATTACTATACAAAAGGATTACCCCATGAACGGTGCTGAACAAGGTAGCGCATTGCTATCATTTTTACCTCTAGTTGCTTTATTTGCTATTTTTTATTTTTTGATCATAAGACCGCAGCAAAAACAACAGCAAAAACACAAAGATATGATCGCTTCTTTGCAAAAAGGTGATCAAATCATCACAAACGGCGGATTGTATGCTGAAGTCGTTAAAACTGAAGAGAATTTTATCAAAATTAAGTTAAATGAGGACACTATAGTCAAAATTGACAGAGCATTTGTCGCCAAAAAAGTAGAAACATTGAATGAAAAAGTTTAATTATAGAGTTGTAGTATTTATCCTTGCTTTTGCATTTGGGATAGTATTTTCTCTTCCATCTTTACTGCAAAGTGATTGGGGTAAAAAGATTACTTTGGGGCTTGACCTGCAAGGCGGACTTCATATGGTGCTTGGCGTAAAGAGCGAAGTCGCTATAGAATCTCGCACTAAATCTATCGCAACTACAGTTAAATACTTGCTTGATGATCAAGAGATTATTTATGATAATCTAACAATGACTCAAAATGGTATAACTTTGGAATTGCTTGACGGTGATGATGTAGCTAAATTTGAAGCGATTGCCCAAAAAGAGCTAGAAGGTACGACATTAACCCAAAACGGTATGGTTTTTACTATAACCATGACCCCAGAAGAGATATTGCGCACCAAACAAAATGCTGTATCTCAAGCGGTTGAAACCATCAGAAGCCGCTTGGATCTATTTGGACTTGCTGAACCGACAGTTGCCAAACAAGGCGAAGATAAAATACTAGTAGAGATCCCCGGTATTAAAACGCCTGCTGATGAGCAAAGGATCAGAGAATTGATAGCCAAAACAGCGCATTTGCAAATGATGGCTGTTGATGAAGACAGAGCAGCTAGAGTTTCAGTGATAAGCGAAGCTGAGGCAGCTCAGTACGGGGATGTGATACTAAGCGACGTTAAAACCCCTGAAAAATATCTTCTCAAAGAGATACCGGTACTTGATGGTTCAATGCTTACTGATGCGAGTGTTGGTTATAGCCAAAGCAATCAGCCGGTGATCAATTTTGTACTCAACGGCGAAGGTGCCAAGATCTTTGGTGATTTTTCCGGTAAGAGCGTAGGCAAGAGAATGGCTATAGTACTTGATAATAAAGTATATTCTGCTCCTGTGATAAATGAACGGATCGGTGGCGGAAAAGGGCAAATTTCAGGTAACTTTACTCAGCAAGAAGCTCATGATATAGCCATAGCATTAAGATCAGGTGCATTGCTTGCGCCTGTCGTAGTAGAAGAAAAACGAACAATAGGGCCGAGTTTGGGTGCCGATAGTATCCAATCAAGTACTATAGCTTTAGTGGTCGGATTTGTAGTTGTTGCTTTGTTCATGATAGTTTACTATGGATTATCCGGAGTCCTTGCTAATATTGCGCTGATCGCTAATTTGTTCATTATTATAGCTGTTATGGCTCTTTTTGGAGCAACATTGACATTGCCGGGAATGGCTGGTATAGTGCTTACGGTCGGTATGGCTGTCGATTCAAATGTTATCATTTTAGAGAGAATTCGAGAAGTTTTGCGTGAAGGTAAATCTGTAGCCAAAGCGATAGAAGATGGCTATCAAAATGCTTTTGTTGCTATTTGGGATGCGAATATCACTACTCTTATAGCAGCCATTGCGCTTTATGTTTACGGTACAGGGCCTATCAAAGGGTTTGCCTTAACCATTAGCATAGGTATACTTGTTTCGATGCTTACCGCAATTTTAGGAACGCATGGAATCTACAATATGATTGCCTCTAAAATAGAAAAAAATGCTATAGGTAAATGGTTCGGTATCAAAAAAGAGGAGACTGCATAATGGAAATTTTTAAATTAAAAGAATCGTTTGGCTTTATGAAGTATGCCAAGCGTTTTGGCTTACTATCCCTTGTGTTGGTTATTGGATCGTGGTTTTTGATATTTACTAAAGGTTTTAATTATGGTATCGATTTTGCCGGCGGCACACTCATACAGGTAAAATATGAGCAAAAAGCACCTATAGATGAGATTAGAAAAGCTCTCGATGCTACCAAAACATTTCAAGGTGCACAGGTAACCAATTTTGGAAGCGATGAGGAAGTTGTTATTAAAATCAAAAAAGTATCCTCTGATATTACAAATGATGCTTCAGATGAGATAAAAAAGGTACTTCATACTACAGGAAAATTTGATATCAGACGCGTTGATATGGTCGGTGCAAAAGTAGGAAGCGAACTTCAAGAGAAGGGGATGATGGCTCTTGTGTTGGCTGTTATTGGGATTTTGATTTATGTTTCTTACCAATTTGAGTGGCGTTTTGCAGTTGCTTCTGTATTGGCGTTGGTACATGATGTGAGTATTGCTCTTGGCGCAATTGCACTCTTGTCAATAGAGGTAAATCTGGATATTTTAGCAGCTATATTGACACTTTTGGGGTATTCTATTAATGACACGATTATTGTTTTTGATAGGATTAGAGATAGTATCAGGCGGACAAAACAGATGAATTTGTCTGCCCTTATAGATGAATCTGTGACGATGACACTTTCGAGAACGACTTTAACATCTTTGACTGTATTTATAGTGGTTTTGTTTTTGTATCTTTTTGGAGGAGAGATCATCAATGGATTTAGTTTGACACTTTTAATAGGAGTCATAGTCGGTACATATTCATCTATTTTTATAGCCTCTCCATTGTCACAATGGCTTGGTTTTTCAATTGAAAAATTTAGATCAAAAGAAGCTGAAAAACTCAAAAGAGAAAAAGAAAAAGAGCGTATGCGTTCCATGTATGAACAGGGAACTTTGTAGGGTCTCATGTATATGCAATATCTCAAAATGCCAACTTTACAGGGCAATGATATTGAAACAAAAAGAAAAGAGATTCAAAATTACTTTCAAAGTAGTTTTAGAAGGTATGAATCTCTTTTTGAATTATTGGGCAATGAAAAAGCCTACTATGAAAAAGCAAACACACTAAGACATCCCCTTATATTTTATTTTGGACATACGGCTGTATTTTTTATAAATAAACTCGAATTGGCCAAGATCATAGATCATAGGATCGATCCGTATCTAGAATCTATTTTTGCAATTGGCGTAGATGAAATGAGCTGGGATGATCTTGACGAGACAAATTACAACTGGCCTTCAATATCCGACACATTAGCATATAGACAAAAAGTATTTGATCTAATATCCGAGCTAATTACTACGATGCCATTAACATTGCCGATTACATGGGACTCTCCATGGTGGGTCATAATGATGGGAATAGAACACGAAAATATACATCTAGAGACGTCATCTGTGCTTATCAGACAATTACCTATAGAATATATAAAGGCATCACATGATTTTGGACCGTCTTTGGAATGCGGTGATCATCCGCAAAATATTTTTGTACAAGTTCCGCAAGGTAAAATCTTCATAGGCAAGTCCCGACAGCATGATCTGTATTATGGCTGGGATAATGAATATGGTATTCATGAAGCTGATATTCCTGCATTTAAAGCTTCTAAATTTTTGGTTTCTAATGGTGAGTTTTTGGAATTTGTAAATGATGACGGATATAAAAAAGATACCTATTGGGACGAAGAGGCTCTAGGATGGAGGAATTATATGAATGCACTACACCCTGAATTTTGGGTGAAAGCCGATGATAGTTATAAACTCCGTACGGTTGCAAACGAAATTCCCTTGCCGCTTAATTGGCCGGTTGAAGTTAACTGTCTTGAAGCAAGCGCATTTTGCAGATGGTTAAGCGAAAAAAGCTCACAGTCTATATCGCTGCCAACAGAAGATGAGTATTATAGAATGTTGGAAATTTCCAAAAAATCAAATAATATAAATGTTGCCAATATTAATTTGTTAGGTTCTTTTTCCACTGCTCCGGTAGATAAATATAAACATGGAGAATTTTATGATCTGATAGGTAATACGTGGCAATGGACAAGAACTCCTATTTATCCATTTGATACTTTCAAAGTTCATCCGATTTATGATGATTTTACGGTGCCGACATATGATGGCAAGCATAATTTGATCAAAGGCGGTTCATGGATAAGCTGCGGTAATCTCGCATTACCTAGTAGCCGTTATGCTTTTAGAAGACATTTTTATCAACATGCCGGTTTTAGATATGTAGTTAGCGGATATAATGAGCATATAGAGTTTG
>Ga0265295_1004514_pt1 | contig 18649 bp, 11 predicted proteins | sample Munlansysbiofilm_FD_192503 | JGI IMG/M metagenome (GOLD analysis project Ga0265295, IMG submission 192503) | Leachate microbial communities from a municipal landfill in Southern Ontario, Canada - Methane capture system biofilm | ecosystem: Engineered > Solid waste > Landfill > Unclassified ...
ACCTTAATGGGCGATTCAATGTAAATGGGTATTTTATTGGCGTCATCGCTAACCCAAACGTAAAGATATTGCCCCTCTTTGAAAACATCACCGGCAACTAATTCTACCCTAAATTTAAGTGTTTTAAACTCTCCTATACCTTTTACTCTTATCGTCTCCTTTGCTAAATAGATATATTTCACATTATAAATTTCCCTGTCGAGTATTATGCTAACCGGGTAGCTGGTCATAGGAATTGCTTTAGAAAAATCTAGGTTACGGGTTATATATATGGCTGTTACCAAATCAACTGTTTCGGGTTCAACCGGTATGGTGTAGAATTTACTATCACTTCCCCTTCGCCTAATTCGAGCATTCACCTCATTACTTTTCCAGTTAAAATCGTATTCATTTTCTTTTGCATAGCCCCCCTCGTTAATATTGCGATTAAAACGGAGTGGGATTAGTGTTGATGGTTCAACCCACGACTCATAAACATCGCGAACCTTAAAAAACCAATCGTAAAACGGATACGAAGTACCAAAAACATGAAGATGTAATAAGTTGGGATTGTGCTGTGTATCGGATTGTACCTTAAAGCGTACCTCTCCCACATCAGTCCAAATAAAAAGCCAAGTATAACTTAAAATATAGGTAATCTCCTCGCCAACAGAAAAAGCATGGGATAAATTATCGTTTGAAACTGCTTGTGCTTTTACAGAGGTTAAGCCCATAGAAAACAGTAAATTAAAAAGAAAAATGTGCCTAAGAACCCTTGGAAAATATTTTGCCATTTGAATTCAATGCTTTATGTTGAAAACAAAACTAAAAGTTTTTCACATATTATGTAAGGATTGTTAAATTTGTCGTTCAACTTGATTAGCAGAAAATGAAATCCAGCGTCCAAAAGTTTTTTTTATTAATCCTAACCTCGTTACAGCGTCTTGGTCAAAAAAGATTAATTCTGCTTCTTAGCTTCGTTATAGGTATACTAAGCGGTTTGGCATCGGTAATACTTAAAAGTACTATCCACTTTACCCGCGATATACTCCAAAGGATTATGGAACAGGGAACGCTTGGCTTTTTGTACCTCGCACTGCCAAGTATAGGTATAATCCTTACCGTGCTTTATATTAAGTTTTTTGTTAAAGATAACATTGGCCATGGTATATCACGAATTCTATACGCAATATCACGTAAGGGAAGCAAGATTAAGCGGCATAACACATATACCTCAATCATATCAAGTTCAATAACCATTGGCTTTGGAGGTTCTGTTGGTGCCGAGGCTCCCATTGTACTCACAGGGGCTGCAATAGGTTCGAGTATTGGGCAAATGTTTAAGTTAAATTATAAAACCATCACCCTACTGTTAGGCTGTGGTGCAGCAGCAGCCATTGCATCAATTTTTAAAGCGCCAATTGCAGGTTTAGTATTTACGCTGGAGGTTCTTATGCTCGACCTAACCATGGCATCGATTGTACCTCTTTTAATTGCTGCAGTCACGGCCACTACCGTATCGTATTTCCTTATAGGCAGAGATGTTGCCTTAGCCTTTGAAATGATTGAGCCTTTTAATTTAGGGAAAATTCATTTTTTTATTCTCCTAGGTGTCTTTTGTGGGTTAATATCCCTCTATTTCACCCGAACCACCATGCGAGTTGAGAGCAAATTCTCAAGCATTAAGAGTCCTTATAAAAGAATTGCTATTGGTGGTTTAGTGCTAGGTGTTCTCATATTTCTTTTTCCCCCACTTTACGGCGAGGGTTTTAATACTCTACAAGCATTAATTAACGGTGAGGATTTCTCCATTCTGGACAACAGTTTACTATATCAATTTCGTGATAACGTTTGGATAATACTATTGTCGCTGGGTCTAATTCTTGTTTTTAAAGTATATGCAATGGCCGCAACAACTGGCGCTGGGGGTATTGGAGGAATTTTTGCTCCCACTCTATTTATGGGCGGGGTTGCGGGCTACTTTTTATCGAAATTGCTTAATACTACCGTTGGCTCAGGCCTAAACGAAAGTAATTTTACATTAGTTGGAATGGCCGGTATGATGGCTGGTGTTATGCACGCACCCCTTACAGCTATTTTCCTCATTGCTGAAATAACAGGAGGCTATGGGCTTTTTATACCACTAATGATTACCTCAACCATTGCCTACCTAACAATTATGTACTTTGAGCCCCACACAATTTACACCAAACGCCTTGCTGCACAAGGCGACCTAATTACGCACCACAAGGACAAAGCAGTGCTAACACTGCTAAACCTAGGAAAGGTGGTTGAAAAAGATTTAGAGATAATTAACCCTAACGATACCCTAGGCAGACTTGTAAGTGCCATCAGTCAATCGCGTCGAAATATTTTCCCAGTTGTTAACGACGATGGTTTACTCCTAGGGGTTGTTCTGTTAGACGATGTGCGTGAGCTAATGTTTGAAACGGATAAATACGAGAAGGTTTTAGTTAAGGACTTGATGTCGATGCCTCCCGACCAAATTTTTATTGACGATCCTATGGATAAAGTCATGGAAAAATTTGAAACAACTGGCGCATGGAACTTGCCAGTTGTTGATAATGGAAATTACGTCGGATTCGTCTCAAAATCTAAAATCTTCTCGGCTTATCGCAATGTATTGGTTCAGTTCTCTGACGAATAATGCTAATTGTGGTCCGATATATCCTCTAGTTTCTCTATACTTATCACGTTTAGCGATTTGCCACTAATCTTAATTATGCCCTCGGCATGAAATTCACTGAGCATACGTATTACATTCTCTCTCGAGAATCCAATCATTTGAGCCATCTCAGAGCGACTAATAAGCAAATTGAATTTATTTGACTTATGAGTTTCATTGGCTAAAGAGAGTAGTAGTTTAGCTAAGCGCCCTCTAATATTATTTCTCGACGCACTTTTTAGTTTTTCGAGCAAAGGCAGCACAAAGTTTTGGTTACCATGCTCAATAACCGACAGGGCAAATTTACTGTTAGATTTAAGCGCATCCTTAAAAGCATCGATCGGAACAAAAAGCACACGGGCATCGGTAAGGGTAACAATTGAGAACTGGTACTTTTCGAACGAAAGTACAACTGGGATACCTACAAAACTCTTCCCCTGAACAATGTCAAAAATAAAGTTCTTTTTCCCTTCGTCGATCTCAACTTTAACATAACCTTCGATTAAAAAAACTAAATGATTTGCAAACTCTCCTCTTTTAATTACCGTTTCCCGTTTTCTGTAGTCTACCACAGTGGATTTTTGAAACATCTGTTCCAGTTCATTAGCCTTTAGTGCACTTGCAAACCAGTGCCCCTCAACAATTTCTTGTAATTTCTCGTAGTTATTCATCTTCCTATTATATTGGGTTTAAAATACAAACATAAATATATAAATATCTTCTTATATGGTCTTATACGCACACATTTAAGTTGGTTGCAGTGATATACCCGTAATTGTGATTAACAATACATAGATTATGATAAAACCAAACATATGATTTGACGAACAGATTATGATCACTTACATTTTTCAATACCAATATCTAAAGATGAAACACATGGAATTAAACACACTATGACGACTCAAAAAGATAAATGATATTACAACAAAACTACGGACATAGAAGTGCCAATCTTATTAATAATGCTATTATAATACCATGTTATGTTACAGCATCATGAAGGAGGCAAAAAGCATAAAAACCAAAACTTTCAAAATCAATGAAACTTAAAATTCAATAATATAAGCCACCAGAAACAAACCATAGAATAACATCCGAAATGAGTGCGCGTTTAGCGCTAAACCCTCCGATTTGGTCAAAGATGACATATCAACTGAAATTGCTAAATTAAAACTTATTGATAATATATAGATTGAAGAAGTATGCTGCACAATATTTTTATGGCATCAGTAAAAAACCTATTTTTACAAAAAAATACATATTATGCAAAGAGATAAACAAATATTCGACCTTATTGAGAAGGAAAGAGAACGACAGATGCATGGCATTGAGTTAATTGCCTCTGAAAACTTTGTGAGCACTCAAGTACTTGAGGCCATGGGCTCGGTACTAACCAACAAGTACGCCGAGGGTTACCCTGGCGCACGTTACTATGGGGGTTGCGAAATTGTTGACCAAACCGAACAACTTGCAATTGATAGGCTCAAGGAACTCTTTGGTGCAGAATATGCAAACGTTCAGCCTCACTCAGGTGCACAGGCTAATATGGCCGTTTTTATGGCCGTTATGCAGCCTGGCGATACTTTTTTAGGATTAGACCTATCACATGGTGGACACCTTTCGCACGGCTCTCCGGTTAATGTGTCTGGTATTTTGTACAACGCAGTTTCGTATGAGGTTAGAAAAGATACTGAAACGGTTGATTACGATCAAATGGAGAAACTTGCCCTTGAGCATAAACCTAAACTTATTGTTGGTGGTGCATCTGCTTACTCAAGGGAATGGGACTACAAGCGCATGCGCGCAATTGCCGATAAGGTTGGGGCACTCCTTATGATAGACATGGCACACCCCGCTGGCCTTATTGCCGCAGGTTTGCTCGATAATCCAGTGAAACACGCTCACATTGTTACCTCAACAACCCATAAAACCCTTAGAGGACCTCGCGGTGGCATAATACTAGTGGGTAAGGATTTTGAAAACCCATGGGGTTTAAAAACACCAAAAGGTGTAACCAGGATGATGTCGCAGTTGCTTAACAGCAGCGTATTTCCCGGTATTCAAGGCGGCCCGCTACAGCACGTAATTGCATCAAAAGCTGTTTCTTTTGCCGAAGCATTACAACCAGAGTATAAGCAGTATCAAACTCAGGTTAAAAAGAATGCCAATGCCATGGCCGAGGCATTTATTAAAAAAGGGTACAAAGTGGTATCGGGCGGAACCGACAACCACTCTATGCTAATAGACCTTAGGACTAAGTTCCCTGATATTACGGGCAAAAAAGTTGAGAATACGCTTGTTCTTGCAGATATCACTATCAATAAGAACATGGTACCATTTGATTCCCGCTCACCTTTCCAAACTTCTGGCATTAGGGTTGGAACACCAGCCACTACCACCAGAGGACTTAAAGAAGAGCACATGCTAATAATTGTTGACCTAATTGATGAGGTTATCTCAAACATCGATAATGAATCTGTTATAGCCACAGTTCGTGGCAAGGTTAACAAGTTGATGTCTGACTTCCCTCTTTTTGCTTGGTAAAACGCAAATCAATTCTAATAATTAAGCCTTGAACCACTCAAGGCTTTTTTATTTTAAAAAAATTGCATCAACAATGCGCTGTATAAGAAAATAATTATCTTTGGTAATGCATTAATCATAAAGCAATGCCCATGGAACCCTTTAAAATTAATCTTAACCAAATGGCCGAAACCAGCGGCAGATATAAACGCTTTCTCATTAGTCTGGCTCTGGTTCTTGTTATTGTTTCAATTATTTCGTTTATTTTACTCTCCCATAAACATTCTTCAAAAGAATGGATATTCTTACCTTTTGGTATTTATGCCCTACTATTCATCTACTTTGCCTATGTTGGTTATAGAGCAAAAATTTACTTTAGTGCCGATGACTTTGCCATAGAGTATCAATTTGGCTTTTTTATGAAAACACCTACTTCCATTATGTGGGCAGTGGTTAATAAAGTTAGAATTGGACCAACTTACATTACTTTTTTCAAAAAATCGGGGAAAGGCAAAAAAGTGGAACTAGGCTGGCTACCCTATAAAAAAGTTGTAGAGATAAAGGAGCGCATTCAACAATACTCAGAGCATAAGAATATAAAAATTGACGTTGCTGAGTTCAACAAAATATAAGCTTATCGGAAAATCCTACTCCAGATACTTCGTCTGGGCTTTTGCATCCTAGTTCTAAATTTGGGACAGTTAGGTTCTTTCCCCCTATTTTTGCCCTTAGGCAAGTAGGTTCTCATACCTCTATCATATATACTTTTAGGATATAGAATTGATTCAATTTCTGCTAAATTTGCAGGAACTTCATCAGCAATTGACACTTTTGAGCAATTTGTATCAACATTATAGTAAGGTAAAAAATCAAAAATAACCCTTTTCGCATATAGCGCAGCAAGCCTATTGGGCACCATGTTTTTGGTTGATACTACAGCCCCATGAAACATTAATTTGGCATCCTTGTCAGTTGTACAGCTGGTCTGAATAATCAATCGCCACTCTATCTCTCTGTCATTCATACGATTATCGAACTCTACTAACGAAGCTACCCTATTGGCCAACAACGTGTAATAGTTTGTAATCCAGTCATCCTTTTTAATGGGATATCCAGTAAAAATAACATCAACCATTACGGGCTGCCTAAAGGCCATAACATCGATAAATGCTTGCGTATCGTTCTGAAACGTAGCATTTGCATATCCAAAGTCAAAAATAATACTGCGACCTGATTCTATAAATTTATAAATAGGAACTGAATCAATTTCAATATTTGTATCGAACCATTGGGCATTATCAATTGGGTTTTCTAAAACATCCTCACTAAACCTCCTTAAACTTTGCTGACAAAACAAATTACTGGACAAAGCATAGGCTGATATCAATAGAATGGCAAACCATTTAATACCTTTCAGAATATATGAAAACATCCCTTGAATATGGACTCGACGGGCAACCAGTAAAACCATATTTTTGATAATAATCGTTTATATTTGCAAAATTAAGAAGTAAATTGGAATGCTAACATCAAAAAAACACTAACTATATGAAACGATTAATCCCACAAGTTATGCTATTTACCTTTATTTTTCACTTAACCGGATGCAGCCAAGAAAAAGTGATTAAACTCCCACAGCCACAAACAAGTGGCGGAATGCCTTTAATGGAAGCCTTAATGAAAAGGGGTACATCGAGAGAGTTCTCCTCAAAAGAGCTCGATTTGCAAACCCTTTCGAATTTGCTTTGGGCTGCAAATGGCATAAATCGTCCAGAAGATGGGCTAAAAACTGCTCCTAGCGCAGTAAACTGGCAAGAAATTGATGTTTACGTCAGCCTTTTAAAAGGAGTTTACATCTATAATGCACTCGAAAACCAGCTCGAGCTATATATGAAAGACGATATCCGCGAGGCTACCGGTCGCCAACCATTTGTGAAAGATGCACCTGTTAACCTGATATATGTTGCCGATTTTACCCGCATGGGCGATAGGGACGAAACTACTAAGCACTGGTATTCCGCTGCCGACGCGGCTTTTATTGCGCAAAATGTTTACCTTTTCTGTGCATCTGAAAACTTGGCTGCTGTTATAAGAGGGGCTGTTGAAAAAGAGGAATTAAAAAAAGTTATGAATCTCCCCGCTCACAAGCATGTTGTCCTTTGCCAGTCGGTAGGATATCATCCAGAATAGTTAAACTATTTGTTAAACCAAACAGCTCCGCTTGGATAATAAACAAGCGGAGTTTTTTTTGTAAACAATTTCAAAACTGAGGTGTTTTTAATCTAAAAGATACTTGCCTTGAAAACAGAAAAACATATCTATCCAGTTACAGGAATGTCCTGCGCAGGATGCTCTGCCAGTGTAGAAAGCATGCTTAAGAGCCAAGAGGGTGTGGCAGATGTAGGAGTAAACCTTGCAAATCAAACCGCATGGATTGTATTTAATCCGCTGCAAATTAAACCTCAACAACTTCAACAGGTAATCCGATCGATTGGCTACGATTTGCTTATTGAAAATGAGGGTAAGTCTGAGGAGACTGACAAAATTCGGGATCACGAGTCGGCAGTAATGCTAAAGCGAATGATATGGGCAGCCATACTTACCCTACCCGTATTTATTTTGGGTATGTTTTTTATGAAATGGCAATACACGCCAATCCTGTCGTTAATTCTTTCAACACCTATAATATTCTGGTTTGGTCGTAGTTTTTTTATTAATGCCTACAAACAGTTTACCCATTTTAAGGCCAACATGGATACTCTGGTTGCGCTCAGTACAAGCATTGCTTATTTCTTTAGCCTTTTTAATACATTTTACCCTGAATTTTGGCTAAGTCGAGGGCTTGAGCCCCATGTGTACTTTGAGTCGGCATCGGTAATTATTACTTTTATTTTGCTTGGTAAATGGCTTGAGGAAAGGGCTAAAGGAAAGACATCTTCCTCAATCCGCAAGCTTATGGGTTTGCAACCCAATACTGTAATCGTTGTTGATGGCGATAAACTAGTAGAGGTAAAAATCTCGGAGCTTATCAAAGGCCAAATTGTACTAGTAAAACCTGGCGGCAGAATTCCTGTCGATGGCGAGGTTGTTGAAGGTTCATCGTTTGTTGACGAAAGTACAATTACTGGTGAACCTTTGCCTACCGAGAAGATTTTAGGGAGCAAAGTATATGCTGGGACCTCAAACCAAAAGGGCTCGATGAAAGTAAGTGCCCAACAGGTAGGCTCCGAAACTGTACTCAGCAGAATAGTGCAAATGGTAGAGGAAGCACAAGGCTCCAAAGCCCCAGTTCAAAAGTTGGCCGATAAAGTTGCAGGAATCTTTGTTCCTATTGTTATGGGAATTGCCCTTATCAGCTTTGCTGTGTGGTTTGTTCTGGGTGGAGAGCAAGGTGCTGTGCATGGTATTTTAGCACTAGTTACTGTACTTGCTGTTGCTTGCCCCTGTGCCCTTGGACTTGCTACGCCAACAGCTATAATGGTGGGCGTTGGAAAAGGTGCCGAAAATAACATCCTAATTAAAGATGCTCAAAGTTTGGAGATTGCCCATAGGCTAAACACTTTAATACTTGACAAAACAGGAACGATTACCGAAGGTAAGCCATCGGTTACAGATGAGTATTGGAATCCAGAAATTGGAGTTAGGGATGAGTATCAAAGCATACTTATTGCAGTTGAAAATCAATCTGAGCATCCATTAGCCCAAGCAATAACCACACATCTCGCTAACACAAATTCTGAACTAGTTAAGATCATGAATTTTGAGGCAATTGCGGGGCTTGGCGTTAAAGCAACAATCAACAGTAAGGATTTCTATGTAGGTAATGAAGAACTCATCAGACAAGCAAATATAGCTATAACCGATAGTACTAGAGTTCAAATCGATGGTTGGAAAACCGAGGGTAAAACATGTATCCTTTTTGCCGACAGTAGTCAATTAATTGCCGCATTTGCCATTACCGACAAGGTAAAGGAGGGTTCAAAAAAAGCCATTGATTCACTTTTGGCCATGGGCATTGAGCCCATTATGCTAACTGGCGACAATGAGGGTTCGGCACGTATTGTGGCAAACAAAGTTGGAATTAAGAACTATTCGGCCTCAATGCTCCCCGCTGATAAAGCAAAGCGTATTGAGCAACTTCAAAAAGACGGTCAAATAGTAGGTATGGTTGGTGATGGAATTAACGACTCGCATGCGCTGGCACAGGCCGATATAAGCATTGCCATGGGCAAAGGTTCCGATATTGCCATGGATGTTGCAAAAATTACGCTTATGTCCTCCGATCTGAACCAGATACCTTCTGCAATCAAACTCTCAAAGCTTACCATGCACACGGTTAAGCAAAATCTTTTCTGGGCATTTATCTACAACATTATCGGCATCCCCTTAGCTACCGGAATACTTTACCCAATTATTGGTTTCCAGTTCGACCCAATGATTGCAGGCATGGCCATGGCCTTAAGCTCAGTATCGGTTGTTAGCAATAGCCTTCGGCTAAGAAAAATTACGATTCAGTAATCTAAACTAATTCTAGGGACAATCATTGATTTAAATTGCGGATAAAAAGTTAAATTTGACGCATATAACTGTTGCATCAAATATTACTTCCCATGAAAAAGACATTCCTTTTACTGTTTACTCTTTTTATATCAATCTCGATTTTTTCACAAAGTCTGGTTTTAATACCCAAAAATCAAGAGCAAAGCTTGAGTAGTCTTTTTGTAAACCCAAAGATAAAGGTTCACCACTATAGCAATGAGTTTTTTATTGCCACGTGTTTTGCTCCACTAAAAAACAATATGGTGGTACTTGACAGTTCACCTTGGGAAAAGGATATTAGCTACTATATAGTTTACACTGATAAAAATATTGACAAAGACTCCTATCTCGCCACAATAAGCAAATTGAGTACTTTGCTTTACAAGAATTCAAATTTTCTTATCGTTAAAATTAACGAATCTATCCACGGACAGCTAACCCCAGCCAAAAACGATGGAATGGTTCGAATCAATAACAATGAGGCAAGGCTTTCCTCCTATTCCATAACCCAAAGCAAAAGGGACGCAATCCCCGAACCATATATAGAAACCTTGCTTGCTCAGGTTTCCGGTGTAAATATCACCTCAACAGTTCAGCATCTGCAAGACTACGGTACTCGCGATGCATATACTTCACAAAGCGTTGTGGCGCAACAATGGATAAGCCAAGAGTTTACCAACCTAGGTCTTGTGGTTGAGACTATGGACTTTACAATGCCCGGTGGCCCAGCAAGCGATAACGTAATAGCTACACTAACCGGAACTAAGTACCCCGATCAGTACGTTGTAATTGGGGGGCATTATGATTCAATAAATCGAAATAGCAGCAATGCACCCGGTGCCGACGATAACGCATCGGGAACTGCTGCTGTACTCGAGATTGCCCGAATTTTAAGTGAACAGGAGTTGGACAGGAGCATAATTTTCTGCGCATTCTCCGGAGAAGAGTATGGCCTTTACGGTAGCGCTGCATTTGCCCAACGATGCGCAAATCAGGGAATGAACATACTTGGGTACTTTAATTTAGATATGATTGGCTACTTACATGTAGGCAACACGATGAAAACTACTCTAATTTATCCACAATCGGCTCAGGACCTAGCCAATTTCTACACAACAATCTGCGCAACCTATCTTCCTGCCTTTGTGGTAGAAACAGGTACTCTTAGCGGAGGCGATAGCGACCATACCTCATTCAATAACAATGGTTTTATGGGAATTTACCCTTTCGAAAACATTGATGCATACAGCCCATACATACACACTGCAAATGACATAATTGGACTAAGCTACAATAACGAAGAGCAAGCTGTTGTTTATACCAAAGCTTCGCTTGCAGCAGCCGTTACGCTGGCAAACAGAATTTTTCCCCCACAAAATCTAGTTGCAATTCCACAAAATGGCTCAGTAGTGCTAAACTGGGACGAAATGGTTGGTATAGATAATTATAATGTTTATCGCGATGATGCTATTATAGCATCCACAGTGGAAAACACCTATACTGACAACGACGTTAGCAATGGAACAGAATACGTTTATTACATAACGGCAATTTACAGCGATACCCAAGAGGAATCTGACCTATCAAACGTAGCTACAGTAACTCCTACAACACCAATTGAACTACCTTTTTTTACTGATTTTGAAAGAGGTGTTAACTACTGGAAATCAGTGAATGGTTGGGGCATAGCAACCGATCAATATTATTCTGGAAACCATTCATTTACTGAAAGCCCAAATGGCACATACGCAAATAGCCTAAAAAGTACTGCAACGCTAAGCTACTTTAACCTCGAAGGATATACCTCGGCCAACTTATCGTTTTACACCAAATACGAAATAGAAACGAATTGGGATTTTATATGGTTTGAAGCATCCTCCGATGGTAAAACATGGACTGAACTTGAAGAGTTCACAGGAAATCAAACATCTTGGCTACAAAAGGGATATGACCTATCTAATTACTTAAATAAACCATACGTTATTTTCCGGTTCCGTTTCGAAAGCGACAAATCAGTAACAAAGCAAGGAATGTACATTGATGATTTTAAGGTTTATGGCGAAAAACCCGCATCAAACATTGCCCCCAATAGTTTACCCAAGCTTAAGGTTTATCCTAATCCCGCATCGCACAATGTAAATATTGAGGTTGAAAACAACCAAAATATGACTATCAAAATTTTCAACCAACTAGGACGGTTGATGCTTAAAAAAGAATCAATAGGAAAGACTAACTTTAGTACAAGCAAATGGCCTGCAGGCGTATACATTGTCGAAGTTAGAACTGCAACAAAAATATATACCGAGAAGTTAATTGTAAGGTAAGGTAAACTTAGGTATCAACTTATCAACTGCTTGCTTAACCACCTCAAAGTGGTTGTAAATGATATGCTTTAGCCAATAGGTGTAATCGTTCGGGTTTGCTAAAACATTTTTCCTCAAATCATCTAACGGAACCCAAGCAAAATCAGCAACCTCAGTTGGATTAGGTATTGGATTTTGATTATATAAACCAACGTAGATGTGATCAATCTCGTTCTCAATCAACCCATTATCGAACTCAATTGTGTAATGAAAGTTTGTAACAAAAATCAGGTCAGTGTCAAACCCCATCTCTTCAATTAGGCGTTGATGAACCGCCTGCTCCATGTTCATCCCTTTGGGTAGATGGCTACAACAGGTATTAGTCCACAACCCTGGGGAGTGGTACTTATCCAGTGCCCTTCTGTGAATAACAACTTCACCCTCTGAGTTTACAACAAATATCGAAAAGGCCCTATGCAACAATCCCTTGCGATGAACATCATGCTTTTCATCAAATCCAACTATCTCATCATTCCTATCCACCAGCGTTATAAAATTCTTCTCCATTGTTAAAGTATATTAAGATATGGGTAAATATAGAAATTAACCATTTTACTGCATAATGGTTCAATAGTACAAACGTTATTTAATCATCATAATTAGTTTTTACCTTAACCAAGAAGGAATACGCTAGAGTTATCAACATTTGAGTGTTAATATAATAAGCAGGATTAAGGTCAGTATTAGCTCATTAATTTGTATTTTTACACGAAATTTAAGCCGTATAATATGCTTTCACCACTGGTTCGTTTTGCAACAATGTGCTCTCTGGTTTTTTTTACCTTTAGCCTTAACGCACAAGAAACCAAACAACAAACTCACCCCCACAAGATTTTCGACAAGGGGGTTGAACTTTTTGAAAAAGGAAACTTTGTTTCTGCACAGAAGCATTTTCAAGAATTTGTTCAGGTTTCACAATCCAACGAACTTCACCTTAAGGGCGAAGCCGAATTTTACTATGCCCTTTGCGCAATAGAACTTTTTAATCAGGATGCAGAATATCTAATTCGCTCCTTTATAAACAACTATCCTGATAATCAAAAGGTAAACCTTGCTTTCTTTGAGTTGGCAAAGCTCCGCTATCGCGAGCATAAGTTTAATGATGCAATCTATTGGTTTAAACAAACCAATAAAAACGGATTGGATTTTGAGCAAAAAGCAGAACTACTCTTCAAAATGGGATACAGCCATTTTATGCTGAATGAATTGGACGAGGCAAGCAGAGCATTTTTTGAGGTAAAAGACACCAAGAACAAATACTCATCGCCCGCAACATACTACTACTCGCATATTGCCTATACTCAAAAAAACTTGGCCACAGCCCTTAAGGGTTTCCAAAAGTTGGGCAACGACGAAACCTTTGCCCCGCTTGTTCCCTACTACATCACTCAAATTTACTACATGCAAAGAGAGTACAGTAAAGTAGTTGACTATGCTCCGCCAATCCTCGAAAATGCAACGCCAAAACGTGCTCCTGAAATAGCTCGGTTAATTGGCGAATCGCTATACCGGCTCAGAAGATATGATGAAGCAGTTCCTTTTATTGAACAGTTTGTTGAGAAAGCAACCTCGCTAACCCGTGAGGATAACTACCTAGTGGGCTTTATTTACTACCGAAACGGTAAACAATCCGAAGCCGTTAAGTTTCTTGAACGTGTTGCAACCGAAGACGATACCCTTAGCCAGAATGCATATTACCATTTGGCCGATTGCTACCTTAAAAATGATGATAAAGCAAAAGCCCGTCAGGCTTTCTCCATGGCCTCAAAGTATAACTTTGATATGGAAATTAAAGAGGATGCTCTTTTTAACTTTGCCAAAATAACATTCGAAACGCTTTACAATCCTTTCAACGAAGCCATTGATGCGTTCCACTCATACATCGAACTTTTTCCAAAAAGTCAGCGAATCGATGAGGCGCACAGCTACTTAGTCTTAGCATATACCAGCACCAAGAACTACAGGGAAGCACTTATCTCACTTGATAAAATAACAAACAAAGATGCCTCTATCAGGCAGGCCTATCAAAGAGTTGCATTTTATAGAGGTATTGAACTTTTTCAGAACCTGAACTTTACCGAAGCTATTGAGAAGTTTACCCTATCGTTAAAATATCCTGAATACAACAAATCGCTATCGGCACTTGCGCTCTACTGGAGAGGTGAATCATACTATCGTATTGAAAACTTTGAACAAGCAGCAAACGACTATAACCAATTCCTGCTCACGTCCGGTTCATTCGATCAATCTGAATACAAAATGGCTCACTACAACTTAGGCTACACGTATTTTAAGCTAAAAAACTACGATGATGCCATTGTATGGTTCAGAAAGTATGCAACACAAAACCTTAACAACAATACAGCATATTTAGGCGATGCTTACAACCGCATTGCTGACTCGTACTTTATCCTCAGAAGGTACTGGGTTGCCCTTGATTACTACGAAAATGCAATTAAAGTCAACACCATTGACGTTGATTATGCAATCCTTCAAAGAGGAATTGCCTTTGGATTGGTTGAAAGACCCCAGAAAAAGGTAGAATCGTTGCTTAGCTTGGTTGAAAACCACCAAGAATCAGATTTTATGGACGACGCTCTGTTTGAACTTGCCGAGACCTATCTTTCAATGGGTGAAGCAAACAGCGCAATTCTCTACTACGATAGAATAAAAGAGGATTACCCCGGTAGTTCCTACTTTGTTAAAGCACTGGTTCAGTTAGGCATTGCTGCTTACAACAAGAACGATTCCGAAAACGCAATGAGTTACTACAAAAGAGTTGTTGAAGAGTTTCCCGGATCGCCAGAATCTAAAAATGCTTTAATTGGTATAAGAAATATCTATGTTGATAATGGAAACGTTAACGACTACTTCACATACGCATCAAGACTTGGAAGTTTGGGCAATGTTAGCATGGCCGAAAAGGATTCGCTTTCGTACATTGCAGCAGAGCGAATTTATATGAGCGGCAACTGCCAAAAAGCATTGCAAAACCTTTCACAGTATATTGAGGAGTTTCCCAAAGGCAATTTCATACTGAATGCGAACTACTACATGGGCGATTGCTACTACAAAACCAATCAATTTGACAATGCCCTAACCGCATTCAACCAAGTGGTTCAGAAACCCAAGAACCCTTTTACCGAGCAAACACTCCTAGCAGCAGCATCAATATACATGCAGCAAAGCAAGTATGCAGAGGCTTACGAGATGTATAGCATGCTTGAATCCCTAGCCGACTTAAGATCAAGTTTACTCGATGCCCGGCTTGGAATGATGCGATCGGCCCAAAAGTTGAACAACCATCAACAGGTGGTTGAAACTTCAGCAAAAGTTCTTATTACCGAAAAACTCCCCAACGAAATTGAAATTGAGGCTAGGTTCAGCAAAGCTAAGGCTCTGGTTGAACTCGATCGCCTTTCCGACGCTTTTAATGAATTTGCAATGGTATCAACCAACCTAAAAACCAAACAAGGTGCTGAGGCTAAATATCGCATGGCAAAAATATACTTCGACAGGGGTGAATTTGATAAAGCCGAAAAGGAGATATTTAATTTTGCAGAAAAGAATACTCCTCACCAGTACTGGCTAGCCACTAGTTTTATCCTGTTAGCTGATGTTTACATTGCAAAAGACGACTTTTTTCAAGCCAAAGCAACCCTACAGAGTGTAATTGATGGGTATGGCACTACAAACGACGGTATAATTGACACAGCTTCTAATAAACTAACCAATTTAGTTAAGGCTGAAAAGGAAAAACAACATGGAGCAAATGCCAATGATACCATCAACATTCAATGGAACTAATTACAGTACACTGAAAAAGCAAGTCCAGAAATATGAACAAATCAATCATCATACCCATAGCATCTCTTGCCCTGATAGTATTTTGCGCAAACAAAATAACAGCTCAGGACAACAAGTTAACGAAGGAGGTTCAAGTAGTTAGGCCCTACGAGCCAACAATATCTGACGCATTTAAAATAAATGAGTTACCTCGGTTAGAGGATACAATTAGGATTTCGCCCTCATTTATGTACAATTTAACCATGCGCCCAGTTTTAATAAATTTCGAGGTCAATCCTATTCCCGCAGCACGCATGGTTGCCGAACCCCTAACGAGAATTAGCCGTGGATATGCTAAAGTTGGCCTAGGGAACTATGCATCGCCTTTGGCCGAGCTTTACTACTCCAACGAAAGATCGGAGGATTACTCCTACGGAGTATGGCTTAAGCACAGATCATCCTTTGGCAATATTAAGTTAGATAACAACCATAAAGTAGATGCTAACTACTACAGAACAAATCTTTCTGCATACGGTAAACGCATCTTTAAAGAATCAGCGCTTAACGGGAGCATTGCATACAATCACTTTGGCTACAGCCTATATGGATATGACACCTTAGCAATTGCCCCACCAATACCCGAATCTCCAGAAAGCCAAGCACAGAGAAACTTTAACCTTGGATTAAGCTATAACTCAACGTATAGCGACTCAACCCATATAAACTATGCTGTAAGTACAAGGTTCGATCATTTTTCTGATAAATTTAGCACACAACAAAACAGTTTTTACCTTGGTGGCAATATCGACAAGTATTTTCGGGTTGAAAAAATTGGTGGTACAGTAGAATTCACCCATCATATCAACAGCGAGAACTTATCACCAAGCAATAGTAGCATATTCACATTCTCACCTTGGGTAGGCCTATTTGCAAAGCAGTGGAGGGCTAAAGCTGGCGTAAGGGCTACATTCGATACAAACGAAAAGGGCACGCAATCACATTTCTTCCCTATAGCACATCTATCGTACGATATTATAAGCAACTACGTTATCCCCTACTTTGAGTTTAGCGGCTATTTAGAGGATAATCACTATGCAAAAATTTTAAATGAGAACCCATGGGCAACACCAGGTCAAAATGTTTGGAATGCCAGCCACAAGTTTATTATGAAAGGTGGAGTAAAGGGGAACATGAGTCCAAGGCTAGCCTATAACATTTCAGCAAGTTTCTCGCTGGTTGATAGTGCCCACTTTTTTGTAAACAACCTTAAACAGCCTGAAGGTTATTTTAACAATACATTCGATGTTGTTTACGATAATATCAGAAAAAAGGACTTTCTGGGAGAGCTAACCTTTGCCCCTACAACAAATATCAAAGTTTTTGCTCTGGCTCAATATACTGCATATAATATGCAAGAAGAAGATAAGCCATGGCATATGCCTAATTTTGTAGCAAAAACCACAATTTGGTATAGCCTACAAAACAAGATTGTTTTGAAATCGAGCATATACTACGAAGGTAAACGAGACATAAAACTCCAAAACCTCTCAAGCACTCAAATTGATGGTGTTTTTGATATTAACCTTGGGATTGAGTATCGATACAACAAAAGAGCATCAGCTTTTATTGATATCAATAATCTAACTGCAAACCGTTACCATGTATGGTATCTTTACCCTGCACAAAGGTTTCAGGTAATGCTAGGGGTTACTTACGCACTTTAAGTCAAAGTTTTATTCTAACCCTACTTCAATCATAATAATTGGTTGAGGGCAAATTCATTTTTCATGGATTGGTCTAAAGGGGTTTTTGTGGCCTTTATTAGGAGAAAGATTACCTATTGTAGCTTTTAAAAATACAGCCTAACTTTTTGTCGTTAATTTTTTGATTATCAACATGATATATTATTAGATTAATGCGAAAATAAATCAAAAATACTATGGAAAATTCATTAAAATTTGCTACTTTTGAAAGTTAAACTGAACTTACGTTAAATTATTGATATTCAGCAACATAATAAATTTGCTGTTTAAAATATTATAGAAAGTAGCAAAATGGAGAATTTGGATAACGAGAAGTTGATAAACAACCCTGCCGTTGAAGGCGAGCATTACTCAGCGGATAGTATTCAGGTGCTTGAGGGCTTACAAGCAGTAAGAAAACGACCTGCAATGTACATTGGCGATACAGGCGTAAGAGGCTTGCATCACCTAGTTTACGAAGTAATCGATAACTCAATTGATGAGGCTCTTGCCGGTTACTGTAGCAGAATAGATGTAACCATAAACGAAGACAATTCAATCACCGTAGTTGACGATGGAAGAGGAATCCCGGTTGACTATCACGAAAAGGAGAAAAAATCAGCCCTTGAGGTTGTAATGACGGTTCTGCACGCTGGTGGAAAATTTGACAAAGGATCATACAAAGTATCAGGTGGATTGCATGGTGTGGGGGTATCATGCGTTAATGCGCTTTCAACAAAACTCGTGGCCGAAATTCATCGCGATGGTAAAATATGGATGCAGGAGTACAGTAAAGGAGCGGCTCTTGAGCCTGTAAAGGAAATTGGCAGCACCGATAAAACAGGAACAATTATAACATTCAAACCCGACGATACTATCTTTAACCAAACAATCGAATACAACTTCGAAATTCTCTCGTCGCGACTTCGAGAACTATCCTTCCTAAACAAAGGGATTTATCTTTCCGTTACCGACAAGCGTGAGTTCGAAGAAAATGGTAATGGCAACACATATCGCTCTGAGGAGTT